>OKRW01000029.1_pt1 | contig 133219 bp, 124 predicted proteins | sample 1601151 | NCBI WGS metagenome assembly OKRW01 (sample SAMEA3541471, study PRJEB24748) | human gut metagenome | biome: human gut; feature: human-associated habitat; material: faeces | place: China | collected 2012 | reverse complement strand
CCCTTTGGCATTATAATCACCCCACCTGTTAGACATTATATCATACTGTCTAACAGGTGGGGTGCAGTTCACCTTTTAGGTGCTGTCTTTCTTTTTATAAAGAGACCTGCTTGCTGGGCAAGTGGTTCAAGTTTCAGGGGGAATTGCAAGGAAAAAGCGGCTCATGATGAACGAATATCGGGATGCATGGCAGAGCAATAACAATTGGTTCCATGTGTTGATGAGCGTTTAAATTCTTTTTCAAAACAAAAAGAGGTATAATTAGAGAAAAGCTCAACATATAATGCAGCACAAGTATCACAGACAAGGGTGTGTTACGATGAAGCAGAATGTTGAGGACAGAGCCGCCATGCTGGGGGAGTATATCGTAGAGAACAAAGCTACTGTGCGCCGCGCCGCAAAGCAGTTCGGCGTGAGTAAATCCACCGTACATAAGGACGTTGCCGAGCGGCTGCGCAGCGTGGATATGGGGCTTTACAAAGAGGTGAGCAGCGTACTGGCGGTGAATAAAGCCCAGCGGCATATCCGCGGCGGTATGGCGACAAAGCGCAAATACGAGGCACAGAAGAAATGAGAAAAGCCCTCCGCAAACAAATACGGAGGGCTTAAATTCTATGCGCCTTTAAATGGATTGGTTAGCTTTCTACAGGTACTTCCTGCGGGGCCTTTTTGTGGTGGCTTTCCGGTAGTGTGTACTTGCTTGTGAAGCGGTTGTAATAGCCGGTGAAGCGCGGGTCGCCGGAGGTTTTGATCTCGTTTAAGTAACCGTGTGTGTCCATGGTGGAATCCTTGATCTGGATCAGGCATACCGCAATGTTAGAGCAGTGATCGGAAACGCGCTCGAAATTGTTGAGGATGTCTGAGAGCACGAAGCCGAGCTCAATGGTGCACTTGCCTTCCTGTAAGCGGCGGATGTGGCGGTTTTTCAGTTCAACTTTCAATGAATCGATGACCTGTTCGAGCGGCTCTACTTCGTAGGAAAGCTGTAAGTTGTTCTCGACGAACGCGTCTGTCGTGATGTTTAAAATCTCGATGATGGCACCTGTGAAGACCTCAAGCTCCTGCTGGGCCTTTTCGGAGAATTTCAGATCTTTATCATGAATCTCGCGTGCAACGCGCAGGAGATTCACCGCGTGGTCGCCGATACGCTCGAAATCGCCGATGGTATGCAACAGCTGCGAAACATCGTTGCTGTCGGACGTGGAGAGGTTTTTACTGGAAATTTTGACGAGGTAAGAACCGAGCTTATCTTCGTACTGGTCGATGGTTTCTTCGTTTTTCTCGATTTTTTCTGCTGTGACGGAATCAAAATGCGAGAGCAGACCGATGGCATCCAAAATGGTGTCGCGCACAAGGTTTGCCATTTTTGTGGTGGCATTGCGGCACTCCGCAATTGCGAAGGACGGAGAGAGCAGCAGACGCTCATCGAGCAAAACCGCGTGCGGGTCCTGCTTGCCGGGCTTCAGGCGCTTATCACGCACGGTGATAACGGCGAGCTTTTCAAGTTGATTGCAGAAGGGCAGCAGAATGAACGTGGTGATGAGGTTGAATGCGGAATGCACGACCGCGATCATAAACGAGGAGATCGGCTGGTCGGTGAATGTGAAATGGAAAATGCTGTTTGCAATATAAAAGCCGGAAAGACAGATGACGGTGCCGAGCACGTTAAAGTAGATATGCACGGCGGTCACGCGCTTTGCGCTTTTTGTGGTGCCGATGGAGGAAAGCAGCGCCGTGATACATGTGCCGATGTTCTGGCCCATAATGACCGGCAGCGCCATGCTGAACGAAATGCTGCCCGTCATGGCGAGAGACTGCAGAATGCCGAGCGAAGCAGCGGAGCTCTGGATGAGTGCCGTGATGCCTGCGCCGACTAAAATGGCGATGATGGGGTTATCGAGAATCGTTAAGACCTCTTTAAACTGCGGCAAATCCGCAAGCGGTTTTACCGCGCCGCTCATCATGGTCATGCCGGTCATCAAAATGGCGAAGCCGACACATACGGAGCCGATGTCCTTTTTCTTGCTGCTCTTGGTGAACATGATGAGAATGATGCCGATGAGCGCCACGATGGGCGAAAAGCTCTCCGGCTTTAAAAGCTGTACGAAAACGTTGTCGCTCGTGATGCCGGAAAGGCTTAAGATCCACGCAGTGACGGTGGTACCGATGTTTGAGCCCATGATGACGCCGATGGTTTGCCCAAGCTCCATGATGCCGGAGTTGACGAGGCCGACCAGCATGACCGTCATAGCAGAGGAGGACTGGATCGCAATGGTGATGCCCATGCCGAGCAAAAGGGCCTTGAAGCGGTTTGAGGTCATGGAACGCAAAATACGTTCGAGCTTGCCGCCGACCATTTTTTCAAGGCTGGAGGAAAGCAAATGCATGCCGTAGAGGAAGAACGCAAGTCCGCCAAAGAGTGTAATAACGGAGAAAATGTCCATTTTTGGTTGCAGCTCCTTTGTGTGCGCAAAACGCTCGCTTTTCAAATTTTTTTCTTTTTTCTTACTTAATCTTTACATACAAGCTTATTCTAACATAGGTGACGGCGGGAATTCAATGCTTTTTTGATAAAAAACGTCGAAAGAGAAAATTATCTTGCCTTGACCCGCGGCGAGCATCGCGGTATACTGTATTTATATTTTAGGCGCGTTTTAGGCAAACGCATTTGAATACTTGAAAAATAAGGTGGGAAACGTGATGAAAACGGCGGCAATTTTGGTGGCGGCGGGCAGCTCTGCACGTATGAAAAGCGGCGGCGCTTCGAAAACGATGATGGAGATCGGCGGCGAGCCGGTTCTGAGCCGTACACTGCGCGCATTTGAGAATGCCGCGTGCATCTCAAAGATCGTTATTGTGGCGCGTGCGTGCGATTTCGATGCAATCCAAAAAGCGTCGGCGTTCGTCACAAAGCCGCTCACGATTACCGAGGGCGGCAAGGAGCGGCAGGATTCCGTTTCAAACGGTGCGGCGCTTTGCGGTGACGCAGAGTATATCGCCGTGCACGATGCGGCGCGACCGTTTATCACGCCGGAGGAAATCGAAACCGTGTGCGCGGACGCGGAAAAATACGGCGCGGCGACGCTGGCGGTGCCGGTGAAAGACACCATCAAGGTTGCTGCGGCGGACGGCACGGTGTGCGCTACGCCGGAGAGAAGCACTTTGCGTGCCATTCAGACGCCGCAGGTATTCCGCCTTTCTTTGTATAAAGAAGCGCTGTGCCTTGCGAAAAACGCCGGAAAGCAATATACGGACGATTGCCAGCTCATTGAAGCGGCGGGCGGCAAGGTATATTTGACCCCGGGCGACTACAAAAACATCAAGATCACAACGCCGGAGGATCTGCTTGTGGCAGAGGCTTTTGCGGCGGAAAAGTAAAGGAGTGTTACTATGCGGATCGGTCACGGTTATGACGTACACAAGCTTGTAGAAAACAGAAAGCTCATTTTGGGCGGCGTGCATATCCCGTATGAAAAGGGTCTTTTGGGGCATTCCGATGCGGACGTGCTCGCGCATGCCATAACGGATGCTTTGCTCGGCGCGGCGACGCTCGGGGACATCGGCGTGCTTTTCCCGGACGATGACCCGCAGTACGCCGGTGCGGACAGCTTAAAGCTGCTCGCGGTGGCGGTGGCGGCGGTACGCCGCAAGGGCTTTGGGATTGAAAATATCGATGCGACGATTTTGGCACAGCGTCCGAAGCTGCGCCCGTACATCGATGAGATGCGCCGCAACATTGCATCCGCCTGCAACCTCGACCTCGATTGCGTGAGCATCAAGGCGACGACGGAGGAGGGCCTCGGCTTTACCGGCCGCGGCGAGGGTATTGCAGCGCATGCGGTGTGCCTGCTGAAATAAATTTGCAGTATTTTTGAGAGCTTCGCTTCGGCGGGGCTTTTTTTGCACCAATTCCCGGCTTGTCTCATATTCTGTTTTGATGAGACTGTTTTGAAGGCTTGGAGGTGCTTGCAATGGAAAACAAAAGAGACACGGGCGGGAAGCGGCTTATTGTTGTCAGCAGCGTGACCTATGCGCTGAAAAGCCGTGATCTGCTTTTTCAAAGAGGGATAAAAGCCTACATTGAGCGGCTGCCGCGCACCCGAGAAAGCGGCTGCGGCTATGGCGTATATGTTCCGCAGCGCACGGACGAAGCGGAGCGCATTTTGCGGGATGCAGGCGTGAAAGTGTTCTACCGTGCGGAACGGGGCGAAAAGAAATGATCTATCTCGATAACAGCGCGACGACGTACCCAAAGCCGCTTTCGGTGCGCCGCAAAATGGCGCAGGCGCTGGAGCAGTTCGGCGCGAACCCCGGTCGCGGCGGGTTTAAAATGAGCTTGCAGACGGCGCAGGCGGTCTACGATGTGCGGCAGAAGGCGGCGAGCTTTTTCGGTGCGGCGGGCCCGGAGTGCATCTCGTTTCAGCCGAGCTGCACGCAGTCGCTGAATATCGTTATCCACTCGTTAAAGCGTGGCGACCACGTGCTTGTGACCGATTTGGAGCACAATGCGGTTTTGCGGCCGCTGAAAGCCATGGAGGCGCACGGTGTTTCGTTTACCGTTGTGCCCGTGACGCCCGGCGACAACGACGCGACGCTCGACGCGTTCCGTCATGCGATGCGCGAGAACACAAGGTTGTTTGTCTGCACGCAGGCCTCGAATGTATTCGGCATCCGCGTGCCTGTGGAGCGGCTGGCGGCGCTTGCGCACATATACGGCGCGGAGATCTGCGTGGACGCGGCGCAGTCCGGCGGGGTGATTCCCATTCATGCGGAGCGCGACGGCATCGATTACCTTTGCTGCGCAGGACACAAGGGGTTATACGGTCCGATGGGCACGGGTATGCTCATTACGAAAAACGGCGAAAAGCTGGAAAGCCTGATACAGGGCGGCACGGGTACGCGCGCGTTGGAGCTAGACCAACCGCGGGAAATGCCGGAGTACCTTGAAAGCGGCACGCAGAATGTGCCGGGCATCCTCGCACTCGGCGCGGGCATGGATTTTGTGCGTACGAACGGTGAATACATGCTGCGGGAGAGGGAAATGCGCCACATTCGCCGCGTATACGAGGCATTCAAAAACATGCCGCATGTTGTTTTATACACCGCAATGCCGGACACGATGTACTTTGTGCCGGTGCTCGGCTTTAATGTGCGCGGCATGCAGAGTGAAGAAGTGGGCGAGGTACTTGCAAAGCGGAACATTGCCGTGCGCTGTGGGCTCCACTGTGCGCCGCTCGTACACCGCAAAATGGGAACGGACGGTGAAACGCCCGGCGGCGCGGTGCGCGTTTCGCCGGGTGCGTTCACGACCGACAGGGACATTACAGAGCTGATTCGCACGGTCTATTCACTCCGGGCTGAAAGTGCGGCGCGAAAAGTCGAATAAAAATGAACAAAGTGTAAATAAAAATCGAAAAATACAGAAAAGAACAGGAAAAAACATACAATTCCCCCTTTTCATCCCCACCTCTTTGTGTTAAACTATATACAGTACGCATTTAGGTTTTGTAAAAAGTAAATCGTATGGAGCGGATGTGCACCGTGTGCATGTACCGCCGAATCCTGTGCAAAGAGGTGAATGCTTTGAATAAGGTTTTTGAAGCCATTGCTTCCTGGTGGGAGTGGATGGTGAGCATTGCCATGAATTTTCAATTTAAAGATGCCGTTGATATTATCATCGTTGCATTTTTGATCTACGGTGTGGTCAAGCTTGTGCGCGAAACGCGCGCGGGGCAGCTTGTAAAGGGACTTTTTCTGCTCGTCATTCTGTTTATTATTTCTTCGTATTTTAATCTGGTGATGGTCAGCCGCGTGCTGGCGTATTTCTTCCAGTTCGCTTTCGTCGCAATCCTCATCGTGTTTCAGCCGGAAATCCGCAAGGCGCTCGAACAAGTGGGCCGCAACAACGTCGGACAATCTATTGCGGCTGTGGTAACAGGCCGTGACCGCAGCTATGACCGCGCGCAGATCCGCAAGGCAATCAACGCCGTGGTAGACGGCGTTGGCATTTTACAGCAGCTCAAAATGGGCGCGCTTATCGTATTCGAGCGCAAAACGAAGCTTGGCGACATCATTGAGACCGGCGCGCAGATTAACTGCGAGCCTTCCGGCCAGATTGTGGGCAATATTTTCTTCAATAAGGCGCCTTTGCATGACGGCGCCATGATCATTCGCGACGGCATGATTCATGCGGCGGGCTGTATTCTGCCGCTGACGAAAAACACTTCGGTCTCTGCAGAGCTCGGCACGCGTCACCGCGCGGCGCTCGGTGTCAGTGAGGAATCGGATGCCGTGGTCGTGGTGGTTTCGGAAGAAACGGGGCAGATCTCCGTGGCTGTAAACGGCGTTTTGGCGCGCCGCTTTACGCGCGATACGCTGCGTGATGTTTTGGAGGGGTACCTCATTCCGCAGGAAGAAGCTTCCACCGTGCGCCGTAAGTTCGGCGTGCTGAAAAGCAAAAGGACGGTGAAGAAGTGATGGCAAAAATGTCTAAGGAACCCAGAAACGAAGTGAAACAACGCTTACGCGTGTTTGAAAACAACACAATTTTGCTTATCTTTTCATTCCTTGCCGCGGCGGCCGTCTGGTTTGCCATGATGGCGAGCAACTCCGAAAGCCGTGCGACCGTAATCCGCAATGTGCCGATTAACGTTGAAATTTCCGATACGGCGCAGGAAGCCGGTGTGCGCGTGTTCAGTATGAGCAGCAGCGCGACGGATGTGAGTATTACGGGCAACTCACTCATCACAAGTAAGGTGACGAGTGAGGACATCGGCGTTACGGCGACGCTGGATCCTTCCGTCAGCATGCTGACGGGCAGCAGCTTGCAACAGACGACGCTTTCTCTGCGCGCAGCAAAAAAGGGCAACACCCTCGCCGAATACGAGGTGGAAAGCGTTTCGCCGTCCGAGATCACAGTGGTGTATGATAAATATAAAGAAACGCAGCTCACTTTGGAAACAAATTTTCAGTACACTACGGCGGAAAATTACTATGCGCCTTCTACGCCCACACTTTCTACGGAGCTTATCACGGTTTCCGGCCCGGAAAGCAGCGTGAATAAGGTGGCGCGTGCCGTGTTGGAATATAAGTTCAGCGAAGAGCTCACGCAGTCGAAGTCGCTTTCCTGCAAAGTGACGTTGTACGACGCGAACGGCAATGTACTTGACCCAACGGAGCTCTATTTGAAGCTGAGCGACGACACGGTGGAGGTCTCCATTCCGGTGACGAGCCGACAGACGGTCAAGCTGGAAGCGGATGTGCGCAATATTCCGGACAGCTTTGCCTCGAACCGCATCACGATCGACCCGGCAGAAATTGAAATTGCCGGCGACGGTGAAACGGTCTCAAAGTACACGACCCTGACGCTCTCCACGCCGATCAACTTCCTGGACGTTACGCCGGAAAACAACACGTTCACGGTGGCTATCCCGGTGCCGAGCGGTGTGACAAATGTGACGCGAGTGGAAAACGCGACCGTTACATTCAACCTGAACGGTTACAAGGAAACGTCTGTGCTGACGAGCAACATCAGCGTCATCAACGTGCCGGAGGGTATGGAAGCAGAGCTTTCTACAAAGACACTCACGCTGAAGATCATCGGCACGGCGGCGCAGATCTCGAAGCTGACGGGAGATTCCGTTTTCTGTACGGTGGATCTTTCCACGGTGACAGACCCGAGCGGCAGCATGGAAGCGCCGGTGACGGTGACGATTAACAATGCGGATTCCTGCTGGGCGACCGGCAGCTACACGGCGCATGTGACGCTTTCGCCGAAAACCGAATCTTCCACCAGTGATGCTTCGAACTAAATAAGCAAAATGAAAACCCGCCGAGCTGAAAAGTTTCGGCGGGTTTGTGTTTTATGGGGAGAGTACATTCAGCGTAGCGCGATCATGTCGCTGGTGAAGTGCGAAAGCCAGTCTTTTACGGCGAACGGTACGCCGGTGGCTTTTAAAATAACGATCACCAAAATGATGGCGATGAGAATAAGCAGCACCTTAAGCGCAAATTGCGGGTTGCCGTGTTGGTGCTCGTCTTCGTGCTCCGGCACATGGTGTTCTTTAGCGGTCTGCTTGGCGGTTTCGGGTTTCCGTGTTTTTTCTTCCATAACGGCACCTCTTTTCTGCAAAGATACAGAATCTTTCATTTCCATTTTACCACATGCCTTTCCTGTTTTCTATAATTTATCGACTTTTTTCTTCGAAAAAATCAACAAAAATTCGGGAAATAAATTTGCGCTGAGCGCTTATAAAACAAGACACTTTGATGTCCTGTTCAGAAAACCCATACAGCCGGGCTTCCTACGATTTGAACGTCCGCCGGAAGTTTCGTAGCAATGCGAAGCATTGCTTACTACCGTTCCTGTTTTCGCGAACGCAAAAGTGTTTCGTCGTCTGCGGACGATGACTCAAGGCAGTGCCTTGAGAATCCGTAAACTTTCTTGAAGAAAGTTTAATCAAAGACTTTGTTCGTCGCTTTGCCGACAGATGGAGAATGTGTTTTTCTTTTTCTACAAACAGTTTCGCAGATAATTGTGAAATTCTGTTGAATAACCGGCAAAAAAATGCTAAAATATTCTTTTAGAAATGAAACGAATTTACATAGGACACGGTTGCCGCGCAGTAGTTGGGGTTGCGCGGAAAATCGGGCTTTTGATTTAAAGGGTGAAGCAAAATGATCTTGCGAAAATGGGAGGTGCGTCCTCTCAATAAGGAACGCGCGGCGGCGTTTGCACAGACGTATGGCGTGCCGTTCTTCCTCGCGATGCTGATGAATATTCGCGGCCTTGACGATGCCGCGCATCTGCGGGAATTTCTTGGCGAGGGCGAGCCGCTCTCCGACCCGTTTCTTTTAAAAGATATGGACAAAGCCGCGGCGCGTATTACCCGCGCGGTGGACAACATGGAAAAAATCGCGGTTTACGGGGATTACGATGCCGACGGCGTGACTTCGACCGCCATGCTGTATTCGTACCTTGAAACGCGCGGTGCGGACGTAATCTTCTACATACCGCAGCGCGAGGGCGAAGGCTACGGCATGAACATCGGCGCCGTGGAATACTTAAAAGCGCAAGGTGTGTCGCTCATTGTCACGGTCGACAACGGCATTTCCTCCGTGCAGGAGGTAGCGCGCGCGAACGAGCTTGGCATTGATGTGGTCGTCACCGATCATCACCGCCCGCAGGAGATATTGCCCGATGCCGTGGCGGTCGTGGACGCATACCGACCGGATGACACAAGCCCCTATAAGCATTTTTCCGGTGTAGGCATCGCGTTTAAATTGCTTATGGCGCTGGAGGACGGCGCGGGCGACGTGGAAGATCTGTTAGAAGCGTACAGCGATCTCGCGGCCATCGGCACCATCGGCGATATTGTGCCGCTGACGGGTGAAAACCGCACGCTGATCCGCGTGGGTCTTGAGCGTCTTTCACAGAGCGACCGCCCGGGTGTGCAGGCACTTTTGGAAAACGCAGGCATTGCAGGCAAGGCACTGACGAGCACAAATGTGGCGTTTACACTTGTGCCGCGTATCAACGCGACGGGCCGTATGGGCGCGCCGGAACGCGCCGTGCGCTTGCTCATCAGCGGCTATGAAGAGGAAGCCGAGGTACTGAGTGAGGAAATCTGCGCCGATAACGAGGAACGCCGCCGTGTGGAAGCAGAGATTGCCGAAGCGGCGTTTGCGGATATCGAAGCGAAAGGATACATGAAAGACCGCGTGATCGTGGTGGACGGTGAAAACTGGCACCATGGTGTTATCGGCATTGTGGCGTCCCGTGTGACGGAGCGCTGCGGCAAGCCGTGCATGATCATTTCGCGCGGCGAAACAGAGGCGAAGGGCAGCGGCAGAAGCATTGAGGGTTTCTCGCTGTTTGAAGCCATCTGCGCGTGCGGCGACTTGCTCATCAAATTCGGCGGACATCCCATGGCGGCGGGCATCACGTTGAAGCCCGAAAACATCGAAGCGTTCCGCAAGCGCATCAATCAGTATGCGGCGGAGCACTTCCCGCAGATGCCCACGCAGACTGTCACACTGGACTGCAAGCTGAACCCGGCGGCGCTTTCGGTTTCCATGGCGCAAAGCCTGACGCAGTTGGAGCCGTTCGGCAACGGTAACCCGCAGCCGGTGTTCGGTTTATTCAACATGGAGCTTTCCAATGTCACACCGGTCGGCGGCGGGGGGCATCTGCGCCTGACCTTAGAAAAGAACGGCGCGGTCATCACGGCGATGCGTTTTAATACAAAGCCCGAGGAGCTGCCGTACCACATCGGCGATAAGATCGACCTTGCGGTACAGCTGGAGGCGCGCGAATTTCGAGGCCAGCCGTCGCTGACTGTCATCGTGCGCGATATGAAGTTTGCAGCGTTCAATACGGAAAAGAATATAGCGTCGCTTGCGAGCTTTGAAAAGTGGCAGCGCGGCGAGGTGCTTTCCGCGGAGGATAAAAACAGATTATACCCCGACCGCGCGTGCTTAGCGGCCATTTACCGCGCACTGCGCACGGTGAACGGTAAAGAGACGGACCAGGTTCGGTTTGTTTCGCAGTTTGGAAAAGATATGACACTGGGACTCTTTAAAACGGCGCTTCTTGTATTTGAGGAGCGCGGCTTGGTACACAGCGAAATTGCAGACGATACATTTACGGCAACGCTCATCGAAACGAGCGGTAAAACAGATATTACACGTTCCCCGGTGCTTTTGGCACTGCAATAAGGGAACGGAAGGAGTGAAAAACGATGGCAGAAGCAGCAAAAACGTATGCGGACCTTGTGTCACTGATCGAAAGAAGCGAAAAAGAATATGACCTCGCGTTGATCGAAAAAGCGTATAAGTTCGCGGAGGCAGCGCATCAGGGACAGGTGCGGCGCTCCGGCGAGCCGTACATCATCCACCCCATTGCGGTGGCGTATAAGCTTGTGGAATTCGGCATGGATACCCCGTCCGTCGTGGCAGGTCTGCTGCATGACGTCATTGAGGACACGCCGGTTACGTATGACGACATTGTGAAAGCGTTCGGTAAGGAGATTGCAAACCTGACGGACGGCGTGACAAAGCTCGGCAAGATCCCGTTCTCCTCCCGTGAAGAGCAGCAGGCGGAAAACCTGCGCAAAATGCTCATTGCGATGAGCGAGGACATCCGCGTAATCATTATTAAATTTGCGGACCGTATGCACAATTTAGCGACGCTCGAATACGTAGCGCCGCAGAAGCAGCGCGACAAGGCGCTGGAATGTCTTGAGGTGTACGCACCCATTGCGCACCGTCTCGGTATGCGCAAGGTTAAGGAATACATGGAGGACGTTTCTTTAAAGTACCTTGACCCTGTGGCGTATAAGGAGATTGAAGATAACCTTGAGGCGCGCAGCACAAAGCGCAAGCAGTTTATTGAGACAACGAAAGAAATGATCCGCAGTCGTGTGGAGCCGCTTATCCCGGGCGTATATATTGAAGGGCGCGTAAAAAGCGTCAACGGCATTTATCGAAAGATGTTCATTCAGGGTAAGAGCTTTGACGAAATTTACGACGTGTTCGCCCTGCGCGTAATCGTCGATACCATCAACGATTGCTATAATGTGCTCGGTATCATCCATGATATGTTCACCCCGCTGCCGAACCGCTTTAAGGACTACATTTCCACGCCGAAGCAGAACATGTACCAGTCCTTGCACACGACGGTCATCAGCAAAGAGGGCATCCCGTTCGAGGTGCAGATTCGCACGTGGGAAATGCACCACACGGCAGAATACGGCATCGCGGCGCACTGGAAGTATAAGCTCGGCATGACGAGCGGCAACGAAAAGCCCGATTCGCTCGAGGGCCGCTTGCAGTGGATCCGCAACATGCTCGATAACCAGTCCGAAAGTGAAGATATCACTGACCTTGTGCGCTCCATCAAGACCGATCTTGCGCCGGAAGAGGTGTTCGTCTTCACCCCGAAAGGCGACGTTATCAATCTGCCGATGGGCTCTACGGTTATCGATTTTGCGTATGCCATTCATTCCGCCGTCGGCAACCGCATGATCGGTGCAAAGGTTGACCAGAAGATCGTGCCGCTCGATTACAAGGTAAAAACGGGCGAGATCATTGAGATTTTGACGACGAAGGAGGTCGGTCGCGGCCCGAACCGCGACTGGCTTTCCATCGTGCGTACAAGCGAAGCACGCAATAAGATCCGCGCATGGTTCAAGAAAGAAAAGCGCGATGAGAACATCGTAGAGGGCAAGGCAGAGCTGGAGCGCGAGTTTAAGCGCAACGGCATCGTGATGAGCGACGAGCTGATGCAGTTCATGCTGGAAAGCGCCGGCCGCCGCCACAGCTGCGTCACGCCCGATGATTTCTATGCGGCCATCGGCTACGGCGGCATTCAGCTTTGGAAGCTCCTGCCGCGCGTAAAAGAGGAATACCAGAAGACCCACAAGCCTGCACCCGAACCGCAGCAGGAGATTGCGCAGCAGACCCCGCCACCGAACCTCAACAAGAAAGCGGCAGGCGGCGTGCTCGTAGAGGGTATGGACAACTGTCTCATCAAGTTTTCCCGCTGCTGCAACCCGCTGCCGGGCGATGAGATCGTCGGCTTCATCACGCGCGGCTTCGGTGTTTCCATCCACAAACGCAGTTGCTCGAACGTGCCGAAGGATTTCTCGCAGGCGCCGGAGCCGGAGCGCTGGGTGCGTGCGTACTGGGCGGGTGAAGTCAAGGAAGAGTTCAAGTCTACGCTGCATATTGTGGCAACCGACCGTTCCGGCCTGCTCGCAGACGTGACCCAGCAGCTTTTCAACATGCACATTTTCATTCACTCGCTCAACTCCCGCGAGGTCAAAAACTCGGAGAATGCCGTCATTTCGGCAACGATTACCATCAACGGCTTTTCGCACCTGCAGACCGTTATTGACCGCTTGCAGAAGATTAAGGGCGTAATCTCTATTGACCGCAGCTAAAGGTAAACAAAGATATGAAATATAAATGTATAACGGGCGGGCCTATTTCGGAAAATTGCTACCTGCTCATCGACGAAAAAACGAATCAGGCGGCGGTCGTTGACCCCGGCTTTTTGAACGACGTACTGTTAAATGAAATTAAAAAATATACGGTGCAGAGGATTTTGCTGACACACGGCCATTTTGACCACATTTGGGAGGCTGACCGCCTGCACGAGATGCTCGGTGTGCCGGTGTGCGCCTATGAGACGGAAGCGGCGTTTGCAGCGGACGATAAGCAAAACGGCTCGCTTCTCATGATGTACGAGTCCATCACCTGCAAAGTGCACGAGGCTTTCAAAGACGGTGAAACATTTCAGATCGGCGAAGTGCCGGTCGCGGTGCTGCACACGCCCGGCCACACCGCGGGCGGCGTGAGTTACATTACGCCGGACGCCGTGTTTACGGGCGATACGTTGATGGGCTACTCCGTCGGGCGGTGCGACCTGCCAACCGGCAACAGTGCCGAGCTGCGCGAGTCTCTGAAAAAGCTTGCGGCGCTGCCCGGAAATCCCGATATCTGCGGCGGCCACGGCCCCGTGACGACGCTGGAAGACGAAAAGCGCCGAAATCCGTATTTATAAAGGAAAACGTATGGTTTTATATATTATCGATCACCCTTATCATTATGAGGCGGAAAACCTCTGCCGCGTGTTTTACCCGTTTGATAAAGTCACGGTACAACACGAATTTATGCCGAGCGATGAAAACCGCACGGTGTACACCGCCGAAGAAAACGGCGAATATATCGTGCGCATTGAAGACGCAGACGGCAAAACGGAGCGCAAAGCAAAAGTAGGCGCAGAGACCGAATACGGCATGGTGTCTTTATTATTTGATGCATTTTGCGCCCACACGGGCAAAATGCCGCGCTGGGGCATGCTGACGGGCATTCACCCCATTAAGCTTCTGCGCCAGCTGACCGAACAGCACGGCGAAGCGGAAGCGGCAAGGCTGTTCCGCGAAAAGTATTTCGTTTCAAACGAAAAAACGGCACTTGCGGTGCGCACCCTGCGCGCACAAAAGCCCATTACGGATAAAGTGCGTGAAAACGACTACTCTTTGTACATTTCCGTGCCGTTCTGCCCCACGCGCTGCGCGTACTGCTCATTCGTTTCGCAGAGCGTGGAAAAGGCCAAGAAACAGATCCCGGAATATCACCGCCTGCTTTTGGAAGAGCTGAAAGAGACGGCGAAAGTCGCCGATGCTTTGGGCTTAAACCTGCGCGCTGTGTATGTCGGGGGCGGCACACCCACGACGTTCTCCGCAGAGCAGCTTTCCGAGATGATCCGCGTTGTGAAAGATTCGTTCGACATGTCGCAGTGCGAGGAACTTACGGTAGAGGCCGGCCGCCCGGATACCATTGACCGTGCAAAGCTGGATGCGCTGCTTAAAAGCGGCGTTTCGCGTATCAGCATCAACCCGCAAACCTTGCAGGACAACGTGCTTGAAAACATCGGCCGCCGCCACACGGCGCAGCAAACTGTGGATGCATTTCACCTCGCGCGGGAAGCGGGCTTTACGAATATCAATATGGACCTCATTGTCGGCTTGCCGGGTGACACGTATGAGACGTTCTGTGACACAATCGAAAAGGTCATTGCGCTTGACCCTGAGAACGTGACGGTGCACTCGCTCGCATTGAAGCGCTCCTCGTTCATCACGCAGAGCGGCGAGATCAACAAGGCCCACGCCGATGCCGCGCTTGCCGACCGCATGATGGCTTATGCCGAAAAGCGGCTGACAGAGCGGGGGCTTGAGCCGTACTATCTCTATCGCCAAAGCCGCATGGCGGGCAATTTGGAGAATACGGGCTGGGCAAAGCCGGGCACCGAGTGTGCATATAATATTTTCACGATGGATGAGACCGAAACGGTGCTGGCGTGCGGCGCAGGCGGCGTGACGAAGCTTAAGAACCCGTATTCCGAAGATCTTTCACGCATTTTTAACTTCAAATATTCGTATGAATATATCAGCCGTTACCCGGAGATTCTCGAACGAAAGGAGGGCATCGCGAAGCAATATGAGCAATTTCGCAAGCGGTTACATTAAATATATCAATCACTTAGAGCAGATTAACGACGCGGCGCTTTTGAACCCGCAGGTCATGATCGATGAGGTGGAGGATTCCTATCACGAGCACATCGAAAACATTGCGCGCAACATTGTGACGCATTACAAAACCGCGAAGGTGTGCATGCTGGCGGGGCCGTCCTCCAGCGGCAAGACGACCACGGCGCATTTATTGCAGCGCGAGCTCGGCAAGCTCGGTGTGCACGCCGAGATTGTCTCGCTTGACGATTTTTACCTTGGCCCGGACGAAACGCCCGTGCTGCCGAACGGCGAAAAGGACTATGAGACCGTGGACGCGCTCGACATTGCGCTTATTCAGGATTGTTTGAATTCCGTCATTCACAGCGGCTCCTGCCTTTTGCCGGAGTACGATTTTACAACGAAGACCCGAACATTGGCGGCAAGAAAGCTCGATGTCAGCGACCGCGGGTTCGTTATCATGGAGGGTTTGCACGCGCTGAACCCCGTTTTTACACGTGATCTGCCGGAGGGCAGCACCATAAAGCTGTATGTCAGCGTGAAGCAGCAGATCAAGGATATCAACGGCGAGGTCATTTCGCCGATGGATATTCGCCTTGTGCGCCGCATCTCGCGTGATATCCGTTCCCGCGATACCATGCCGGAGCGTACCATCGCCATGTGGGATAATGTGGTGGCGGGCGAAGATAAATACATCCGCCCGTACCGCCTTTCCGCGGACTACACGGTGAACTCCATTCATATCTATGAACCGTGTGTGCTGCGCAGGCTCGTCATTCCGCTTCTGCGCGAAATCCCGGAGGATAACCCGTGTTACCGTAAGGCGCGCGATTTAGATGCCCGTCTGATGCGCTTTGAGCCCATTGATGCCGAACTGGTGCCTGCAAACTCCATGCTGCGTGAATTTTTGGGTCCGAAAGTAGAAAACGGTACGAATTAAGGTTATTGTCAGGAAAAATTTAACCTTTGTTTACAAAATTGCCGGTTTGTCATTTGCTTTTTGACACAAATTGCGCTATAATGGGACTAAAGAAAGGTACATGAAACGGTGTGCTTCTTAAGGTTCCGTTTCCAAACCACAAAAGGAGAATTTGTTATGGGAATTTTTGATGATGTTGTTGTCAACGCAAAATCCGCTGCACAGACCGTAGGCAAAATGGCAGGCCAGTTTGTGGATATGTCCAAGCTGCGCATCAATATGTCCGAGCTGAACGGCGAGATCACGAAGCGCTATCAGGAGCTTGGCCGCTTCATTTACGAGGCCAAGAAGGCCGGTTCCGCAGACGAAGCCGAGCTTGCAGACCAGATCGCCGGTATCGATGATCTGTATGCACAGCTTTCCGCGGTTTCCGCACAGTACGCTTCCATGCAGAATAAAGTGACTTGCCCGGCGTGCGGCAAGCAAATGCCGACGGACTCCATGTTCTGCAGCCACTGCGGCGCAAAGCTGGAGAACGCACCGGCAGAGCCGGAAAAAGCTGCCGAAGCAGTCGAGGAGGCCGAAGTCCCCGCAGAGCCGGAGACAACGGAAGTCACAATCGAGACAGAGAAGACAGCTGAGCCGACCGAGGAAGTCAAGACCGAGAAAACGACCGAGGAATAATTGAAAACGCGGGTCCGGCCTGCAAGGACGTAAAACCAGAAGGAAAGAGGTGCCCCCTCTTTCCTTTTCTTTCGCCGAGAAATTTTTTTGGAACGGAAGGGTTTTATGGAGCAAAAACGGCCCGCGGCGCGCGTGCAGCAGGGATTTCTGCACGGCGCGTTCATTTTAATGTTCGGCGTTCTTCTGGTGAAGGCCATTGGGGCGTTGTTTAAAATCCCGTTATCGAGTATCATCACGGAAGACGGTATGGGATATTTCAGCACGGCGTACAGTTTTTTTAACGTGCTGTTCAGCCTTTCCACCGTCGGTTTTCCCGTGGCAGTGGCGCGGCTGACTGCGGCGGAGGACGCCTTAGGACATTTTCGTGACGTGCGGCAAATCAAAGCGGCGGCGCTGCCGGTGTTTTCGGTCATCGGCGTTCTCTGTGCTCTGCTGATGGCAAGTTTTGCGCCGCTTTATACGCACTTGGTGCAAAGCCCCGGCGCACTTTTCTCCATGTTGGCGCTTGCGCCGTGTGCCGCGCTGTGTAGTATTTCCTCCGTGTACCGCGGTTATTTTGAGGGCCTGCGCAATATGCTGCCTACGGCGCGTTCGCAGGTTGCGGAATCGCTCGGCAAGCTTATTTTCGGGCTTTCCGGCGCGATTTTTGTGATGCATATGGGCACACGGGAGCTGCAAGCGAGCGGCACGGTATTCGGCTGTACCGTGAAAAGTGAAGCAGATGGCTGTCAGCTTGTCTGCGCTTTAGGTGCTGCTGCCGCAATCCTCGGCGTGACACTCGGCGCGGTGCTGGGGCTTTTGACGCTTGTCTTCCAAAGTCGCAGGGACGGCGTCACAAAAGCGATGCTGCAACGCGCGCCGAAGCCGAAAAGCAAGCGTATTTGGACCGGAAAATTGCTGCGCACTGCACTGCCCATTTCGCTTGGGGCAGTCGCCATGAGCTTTTCCGGACTCATTGATGCGTCGTTTTTGCAGACGCGTGTCGCCTATGCCGTGCAGACAGACACCGCAGCGTTGCTTTCCATGTACGCCGGCGCGATCCCCAAAGGGAATCTCGCCGCGCCGGAAACCGTGCCAAACTACCTTTTCGGCTGCTACAATATGGCGCTGACCCTCTTTTTGCTCGTGCCAAGCGTAACGCAGTCGTTCGGGGTCAGCGCGCTGCCGAGCGTGACACGGGCATTCCAGACGGGGGATTCGCAGAAACTGAAGCGCACCGTGGAAGCGGTGCTGCGTATTACGTTTTTGACGGCACTGCCGATGGGGGTGGGGCTTTCCGTTTTGGCGCAGCCCGCCGCACTGCTGATCTACGGTGCACGGCCGGGCACGGTCATCGTGGGGCGCGTGCTGACGGTCTTGGGCGCGGCGTCCGTTTTTGCGGCGCTGTGCGGGCCGCTGAACAGCATCTTGCAGGCGATGGGCCATGTGGAGCTGCCCGTGGTGCTGACGCTCATTGGGCTATGCGTAAAAGCCGTGCTCGATTACACGCTCGCCGCTGTGCCGCGTGTGAACGTGCTTGGCGGCGCTGTCGGCACGCTCGTGTGCTATGCGCTCACAAGTGTACTGGCATGCATTGCGATACGGCGTATTGCAGGCGTGAAAATAGATTTCTTTTCCACTTTTAAAAAGCCGTTTCTGGCATCCGTTTGCTGTGGCGTGGCGGCTCTTTTAACACACAAAGCATGGTGTGCGGTGCTGCCGGAATCGCGTTTTTCCGCGCTGCCTGCGGTGTTTTTGGGGGCACTTATCTATGTTGTTTTCCTGCTGATTGCACGCGGGATCTGTGAAGAAGACATCAAAGCACTGCCAAACGGAGAAAAAATTACAAAAAGACTTGAAAAATACTTGCAAAAAACAGGGGGATAGGGTAAAATATGAAAGCTGCGTTGAAATATGTAGGAAAATCCCGTTATACACTGGAAGATCTCAAGGAGATCATCACGATTCTGCGTGCGCCGGACGGCTGCCCGTGGGACCGCGAGCAGGATCACAAGAGCATCCGCCGCGATTTTCTTGAAGAGTGCTACGAAGCGATAGAAGCCATCGATACGGAAGACCCCGTGCTGCTGCGCGAGGAGCTTGGTGATGTGCTTTTTCAGGTGGCGTTCCACAGTGAGCTCGAGCGTGAAGCCGGTCGGTTCGACCTGGACGATGTTATCAGCGACGTTGCTGCCAAAATGGTGCAGCGTCACCCGCATGTGTTTGCCGATGTGACGGCGAACACGACCGAGCAGGTGCTGACAAACTGGGATCAGATTAAGCGCGAGACGAAAAAACAGAAGTCCGACCGCGAGGTGCTTGAAAGCGTAACGCCCGCCATGCCCGCTTTGATGCGTACTCAGAAGGTACTGAAAAAGGCGGCGAAAATGGGCGCGGATAACGGCGCGACCGATGACCTGCGCGAGAGCGTTTGCAAAGCTGTAAGCGGTGCAACCGAAGAAAACGGTGCGGAATCGATTGGCGAAGCGCTTTTCAATTTAACGGAGCTCGCACGCCGTCTCGGCGTAGATGCAGAGCAGGCGCTGTCTGAAGCCTGCCACGCGTATATTGAGCAGTTCGGCGCAGAAGAATAAAGCAATTCACGCTCCGGCGATGGTTCGCGCCGCGGGTGATGAAGATAAATCTAAAAATTTGGAGGTTATTCATAATGAATAAAACAGAACTCATTGCTGCTGTTGCAGAAAAGGCTACCATTTCCAAGAAAGACGCGGAAAACGCTGTTTCCGCTGTTATCGCTTCCATCACAGAGTCCCTCGCAGGCGGCGAGAAGGTTCAGATCGCAGGTTTCGGCACCTTTGAAGTTCGCGAGAGAGGCGAGCGCGTTGGCCGTGACCCGAGAACGAGCGCTGAGATCGTGATCCCGGCTTCCAAGGCTCCGGCATTCAAGGCAGGCAAGGCCCTGAAGGAATCTGTCAATAAGTAATTTTGGCAAATAATTTGTGATGGAACGGATCCCGAAGTGGGTCCGTTCTTCTGTTATAGGTAGTTTTATGCCTCCATGTATTAAAGAAAAGGAGTTTGAACATGAGACTGGATAAATACTTGAAGGTTTCCCGAATTATCAAGCGCCGCACCGTGGCAAACGAAGCCTGCGACGCCGGTCGAGTCGTCGTCAACGGCAAGATTGCCCGCGCTTCCTACGATGTGAAGGTGAACGATGTCATCGAGCTCACGCTCGGCGCGCGCACCGTGAAGGCCCGCGTCGTTTCCGTGAATGAATATGCAAAAAAAGACGAAGCGGCTATGATGTACGAAATCATCGAAGAAAGGTAAGTTTTTTTGACTGTGCTTTTAACATGCTGAGCTGCTCTTGTGCATAAATATTCGCTGCTTGTTCGGTCTTTTTCCGAAAATCGCTGCATATAAATAGGCGATACAGCATAAAAGAGGATCGGTGATACAGTGGCACAGACGGCAAGCGCAAAAGCACATTCTTTGCACATTGAAAACCGCTCGCGTCTTACGGCAAGCGGCGTTACGCGCGTGGATTTTTTCAGCGAGACGCTCATCACGGTGCAGACGGCAGATGGAAGGTTGCACATTAAGGGCGAAGGGCTGTACATTGAAAACATGAGCGCCGAAACAGGCGAGCTGCTCGTAAAGGGCCGCGTGCTGGCGCTTTCGTACACAGACGGCGTGCGCCCGACGGGCGTTTTGAAAAGGCTTTTAAAATGAGCGGCATTCCGGCAGAAACGCTGTTGCTGTGCCTTGTGTGCGGCGTTCTTCTGGGGTTTGTGTTTGCCGTGCTGGAGTTTTTGCGCCTGCTGTTCTCTCTCGGCAAAATCGCGGCAGCGGTTACGGATGTGCTGTTTTGTCTTTTTGCCGCCGTCGTCACGTTTTTGCTGTCCCTTGCGGTCAGCGCCGGGCACGCGCGCTTTTTTCAGATCGCCTGCGAAGTCATCGGCTTTTTATGCGTGCAGGTCACGGTGACGCACGGCATTTGCCGCTTTTTGCCGTATGCAGAGCGCCGCTTGCACTGCTTTAGAAACCGAATTTTTGCAAAATACGCGCAAGGACGGCGGAAAAAGGTGGAAGCATTGCTAAAAAGCGGGAAAAAACACAAATCATTTCTGAACAAATCGAAAAAAAGCGAAAAAAGGACTTGAATAATGACGGCGCATCATTATATAATGGAACAAGAAAAGCAGCCGAACGCTCGGCATAAGGAAAGGGGAGGAATTCCATGGAAGAAGTCAAGATTAAACGCTATAAGGGCAGCCTCCTTTTAAAGGTCGCCGTGTTCTGTTTTGCGTGCTTCATGGTCACTATGCTCGTCGGGCAGCAGATCTCCATCAGCCAGAAAAAGGACGAACTGCAGCAGTTGAAAAACGAGCTTAAGGAACAGCAGGTCGTCAACGACGAGCTGCGCTATGACCTGGATGAAGAGAACGCAGACAACACAGACTATGCGGAGAAGGTGGCACGCCGTGAACTGGACTATGTAAAGCCCGGCGAGCGTGTGTTCTACAATGTAGGCGGCAACAACTAACAAATTTGAAATCCCGGAGGAAAATTAGAGGGTATGCAGGAAACAAAGCTTGAGGTCGGAGCAATTTTTGAGGGCAAGGTAACGGGCATCACAAAGTTCGGCGCATTCGTCGATCTCGGTAACGGCAAGACCGGTATGGTGCACATTTCAGAGGTTGCCCCGGTCTTCGTAAAGGAGATTCGCGATTTCGTCACGGAAGGCCAGACCGTGAAGGTCAAGATCATCGGCATCAATGAAGACGGCAAGATCAGTCTTTCCATGAAAAAGGCAGACGAAAACGCGCAGCAGCAGCGCCCCCCGCGCCGCCGCGATGAGAACGGCAGACCCCCGCGCCAGAACAACTATCACCGCCGCGAAGCTTCTGCCCCGGTGCAGAGCCCCGCAAGACCGGGCGATTATGAATGGCGCGCGCGCGAAAACTCCGGCTCTTTTGAAGATATGATGTCCCGCTTTAAGCAGATGAGCGATGAGAAGATCTCGGACCTCAAGCGTGCGGAAAATAAGCGCGGCGGCGGTTATTCCCGCAAGGGCCCGCGCAACAACTAAAGTAAAGCAGAAACGGCGCTGTTCTTCGGAACGGCGCTTTTTGTTTTATGAGAAATTTAAATCGCAAACAAATTGTTTATAAATCTTGAAAATTTTATTTTTCTATTGCAATTTTTGTTCAAATGATTTATACTGTAGGTACAGAGAACGGCAGAAGCCGTAAGCTGAATAATGAAAGCCGAGTCTTTCAGAAAGGATGTGTTTTTTCCGTAGATGAAAAAAGCACATCCCTTTGTGCTTTTTGCGGGAAAAACCGGTAGACGTATGAACATCAAGATCGTTGGCAGAAAAGTGAACCTGAGAGAGAATTTTAAGGAACTGGTGCAGCGCAAGCTCTCTAAGTTTGACCGCATCTTTGATGAAGACGCGGATGCTACCGTAACCGTAACGCTGGAAAAGAATCGCCAGACCGTGGAGATTATGATTAAGCAGCGCGGCATGCTGTACCGTGCAGAAGCCACTGCGCCGGAAATGAACGAAGCGTTGGATGATGTTGTGGCGGCACTGGGCAACCAGATCCGTAGAAATAAAAAGCGCCTTGAGCGCGCACAGAAGATGCAGCCCGTGGAGCTGCCGGATACGTACTACGATACGCCGGACGAGGAAGACGAACCGGAAATCGCAAAGCGCAAGACGTTCTATGTGAAGGTCATGACGGTGGAAGAAGCCATTTTGCAGATGGAAATGCTGGGCCACACGTTCTTCATGTACCGTGACGGCGACACCGGCGAGATTGATGTGGTGTATAAGCGCCGCGACGGCAAGTACGGTGTGCTGGAGCCGGAAGGCTGATTGAAACTAAAATAGAAATTTAATTTGTCGATTATTGGCGGCGCCTCGCTTGAGGCGTCGCTTTTTTTCATGTTTTAACGGAATTTGCGATATTTGTATATATACAATATCCCGAAAATGCTTGAGAAATCGGGTGCAAAATGCTATAATGCCCGTGAAATTCGCAGACAGGTATTTAAAACGTTGCGGTATATGAAAAACAAAGCATTTCGGAGGTCTATATGGAGGAGACGCAAAAGGAAAAGCAAGCGGTGCCGGAGCCCATCGACATCATCACGCTTTTGCACGATGTGCTGCGCGGTGTGAAAAAGCTGTGGTGGGCGTGCCTTTTGCTCACGGTACTGTGCGCCGCGGGCTCGTGGTACACGGCAAAGCGCGCGTATCGCCCGTTGTACCGCGCGGCGGCTTCATTCACGGTCGCCACCGGCAGCGGGGAAAGCGGCGGGTTCAGCTACGGGTTTTATTACAACACCGCCACGGCTTCGCAGCTCGCGCGCACGTTCCCGTACATACTCGAAAGCGAGCTCTTAACGGATGGCATCAAGCAGGCGCTCGGCACGGATTCTATTACAGCTTCGCTTTCGGCGAGCGCAGTGGAGGATTCCAACCTGTTCACGCTGACCGCGACGGGCGCGAATGCCGAAAGTACGTTGAATGTCCTGAACGCCGCTATTGATTGTTACCCGGAGGCCGCACGCTACGTGCTGGGCGACATTAAGCTCCATATGCTGAGCGCCCCAAGCCTGCCGACCACGCCGTATAATATATTCAACGGCAAACGTGCGGCGTTGACGGGCGCGGCGTACGGCCTGCTTTTTGGCGCAGGACTGATCCTGCTGTACGGCTGCACACGGCGCACCGTGCGGCGCGAGGAGGAGATTGCATCTAAGCTGCATCTTTTGTGTCTCGGCACGCTGCCGAAGGTCGTTTTTAAAAAGCGAAGCAAGAGTAGGCGCGAAACGCTCACCCTTACGAACCCGCATGTGCCGGAGCATTACCGCGAGGCTGCGCGCGGGCTTGCCATGCGCCTTGAACGTCGCATGGCGGCATCGGGTGACAAGGTGCTGCTGTTTTGCGGTACATTGCCTGGGGAAGGCGTGCGCACCACGGCGATGACCGCCGCGCATGTGCTGGGTGAAATGGGCAAAAGCGTGGTACTGATCGATTTAGATTTAAAGCGCGGCATGGATAAACTCTTGCCGGGCTTGGAAGCGTGTCTTTTTGGGCACTGCCCGGTACAGGAGGTGCTGCATCGGCGCGGTGCAGAGCCGTATCGCTACGCCGCGTGCAGCCGCGGGCTTTCACCGCGCGAGGTGCTCGCTGTTGGCGAAAATCTGCGCGGCGCGATTGCTTCTCTGCGCGAAGACGCGGACTACATTTTGCTCATCGCCCCGGAAAGCGCGCGCCTTGCGGAGATTCTGCCCGCGGCGGAAAGCTGTGACGCGGCGGTGTACGTCATCGAGCAGGATCGCGCATCGCGGACGAAGATCAAAGCGGGCATCGAAAAACTCCTAAGCTGCGATGTGACCGTTGCGGGCTGCGTGCTGAACGGCGTACAGGCGGGGCTTTCCGGCTACGGTTACGGCAAGTGCGGTTATGGCTACGGATACGGAAAATACGGTCGCTACGGGCATTACGGCTACGGCCATTACGGCGCGCACCGCACACGGGAGGAGACGGTATGAGCTATATCGACCTACACGCGCATGTGCTGCCCGGTGTGGATGACGGCGCGGAAACGCTTGAAGCGTCTCTCATGATGCTGCGTATGGCATCAGAGCATGGCACGAAAGCTTTAGCCGTCACGCCGCACGGGGCGGGGGTGACGAAGACGCAGTATTTAGGAAAGTTTGAGCGTCTAAAAGCGGCGGCTGCACGGGAAAGTCTGCCCGTAAAGCTCTTTTTCGGCATGGAAATGATGGCGGACGGCACGCTGTTTGACCGCCTGCAAAGCGGCGACGTGCAGCCGCTCGGCGAAAGTCGGTTCCTTTTAGTGGAGTTTGACCCGTTCGACTCGCCGGAATGGTGCGCGGCGGCGACTGAGCATATACGAAAATACGGGTATGTGCCGCTCATCGCACACCCGGAGCGGTACGTCATTTTGCAAAACGAACCTTGGCGCGCGGAGCTGTGGACAGAGCGGGGGGCTGCGCTGCAGGTGACGCGCAGCGGTATTTTCGGCGCTTTCGGGCGCAAGGCGGCAGAGACCGCGCGGGTGCTGCTGGAGCGCGATCTGGCTTTTTGCGTGGCGAGCGACGGGCACGGGACCGCGTACCGCAGACCGATTTTGGAGGACGTGAACGCGTGGCTCACGGAGCACTTCGGTGCTGCGTATGCCGAGCGGATGCTGCATGAAAACCCACGCAGAATTCTGAGCGGCGAAGCCGGAAAGGAGAGAATCGCATGAGGGTATTTCAAATGGTAATGGCAGTGCTGTTCTGCGCCGCACTGACGTTTTACCTGTGGGTTGCCGTGCCGCGCGTACAGGCGCAGGATACCTCCATGCCCGTTTTGACGGACGAAACGGACGGCGAACTTGCGCTCAGCGTCACCGCGCCGGAAAGCGCGTATTGCGCGGGGTTGCATGCCGAAGACGCGCATGACGGAGACCTGACGGATGAGATCTGCATTGCGGGTATGTCCGCGTTGTTGGACGGCGACCGTCGGCGCATAAAATACGTGGTGTTCGATGCGGACTGCCACGCGGCGACGCTCACGCGCACGGTGCGGTATACGGATTACAACCCGCCGCGCTTTGCGCTGAATGTACCGTCGACCTACCGCACGGGCGAGATGCCCGCGCTTTTGGCGCAGATCACAGCGGAGGACGTAATGGACGGCGACGTTTCCGACCGTATTCAACTGTTCACCGAAGATATTACTTTTGTGGAAAACGACATGTACACGCTGCCGGTATCCGTGACGAATTCTTACGGCGGACAGAGCGAGATGCAGCTTTATATGCAGCTGAGCGACAGCAGTCTTGAAATTCGCCTGAAGCAGGGAATTGTGTATGTGAAGGCAGGCGAAAAGTTTGAGCCGAAGGATTATTTGGAGGGCGTGTTTGACCATGCAGGCATAGCGGTAAAGGTGAAAAAGCAGACAGTGACGCAAATAGATACCGCAAAGCCCGGCTGCTACCCGGTGCAGTATGCGGCAGAGATGGAAACGGAGACCGTGCGCGCCTGCCTGACGGTGATCGTGGAGGAGGGGAAAACGTGAAGGACGAGCGCTTTTTTTGGGGTGACCTGCACCCCGTGTGCGTGCTGCGCGGGCTGCTCTATAATCTGTGGGTGCTGATTTTGGCGGTGCTTACGGCATGGCTGTGCGTGGAGGGGTATCATCTTTTTACGTATCACCCTGTGTATACCGCTTCGGCGACCGTGGCGGTAAATGTAAAGGGCGGCACGAGCGCGTATACCTCTTTAGATCTCACGGCCCGCATGGCGCAGGTGTTTGCGAGTGTGTTTCAAAGCGATACGTTCCGCGAGGCCGCGCAGTGCGACGTTGTGGCTTCCGTTTTGCCGGAGACAAACCTCATCAATGTGCAGGTGACGGCGGAGAACCCGCGCGAATCGTTTTTATCGCTGAAAAATGTGCTGGAAAACCACGCAGACCTGACGGACGAGCTGTTCTCAAACGCCGAGCTGCGCGTCATCCGCGACCCGCAGGTGCCGCTTGCCCCTTCAAACCCGGTGGACTTAAAGCCGTACCGCATGCGGGCCTGTGTGGGTGCGATGCTGGCTGCATCGCTGATTGTATCGGTTTTGTTTCTGCGGCGCGATACGGTGCAAACTCCGCAGGCTGCGCGGCACAAGCTGGATGGGCGCGTGCTGGGCACCATCGGGCACGAGCGCAAGGAAAAGCGGTTGTTCGTAAAAAAGAGCCGCGGTACGGGGCGCAAGGCTGCGGCGCTGCTGACAGACCCTTTTGTGCGGTACACCTACACGGAAGCGTATCAGGATCTCTGCGCGGCGTTGGAGCACCGCATGCGGCGGGACGGCAAAAAAGTGCTGCTGCTCACGGGCGCGGGAGAAAACGAAGGAAAATCAAGCGTAGCGGCGAATTTGGCGCTGGCGCTTTCCATGCGCGGGCGGCATGTGCTGCTGTTGGATCTCGATTTAAGAAAACCGGCATTGCACAAAATTTTCGGCCTGCGCACGGCGGCTAAAAACGGGATCGGGCAGTATTTGCAGGCAGAGAAAGACGCGGAGCCGCCGCTTATTTTTTCGGAAAAATACGGCATTTCTCTCGGCCTTACCACGCCTGCCGCGCACCCGGAGCGCCTTTTGCACAGCGAAAAGCTGAAAAAGCTGCTTTTGGCGGCGCGGGCGGACGAACGCTTTGATTACGTTTTGCTCGATTCCCCACCGATGCTGCTTTCTGCCGATGCCGAGGCGCTCAGTGCGCTTTCGGATCTTTCGGTGCTCGTTGTGCGGCAGGACTACACTCCGGCCGGTATATTAAACGACTGCGCCGACGCGCTCACGCAGAGCGGGACGGATTTTGCCGGATTTATCCTGAATGATTTTTACGCGGCTGTGCACCCGCAGCAGCTTTTTGCTGTGCGGACGGCTTCGTCAAAATAGTGCCTTGTAGCTAAAAATGCAGATGTTTTGTCGGCGTTTTACTGATTTTGACGGCTTTTTGTTCAAATCCGTTGACGCACAACGGGTAAAAGCGATATAATAACTCGGATAAGGCACTGCCGCAGAATGCGCGGCGCGCCGAATTTTCCCGAAACGTCAAAATCAAAGGAGTACACGATATGAACAAATGGAAGGAACGGATCCCGGGCATTGTGATCTCTGTCATTTTGGTGGCAGTGTTTGCCGTGTTTATGGTGATCCTTCTGCAAAGCAAGATGGTGCCGACGAAGCTGCTGATCCTTGGCGGTATTGCGCTTGTCCTTTTGGTGGCTTCTGCTGTTTTGTTGGTGCGCAGCATTCGAAATAAAGGTCAGTTCATCTGCGGCGCGTCGCTTTCTCTGGTACTGGCGCTGGTGCTTGGCCTTGCGAGCAACTACATTTCGGTCGCGACCGGCACGCTGACGGAGATTGGCGCGGTGCGCACGGAATATACGCCCGTAGCGGTCTATGTGCGCACGGATGACCCGGCTTCCGCGTTGGAAGACACAAAGGGCTATACGTTCGGCATTTTGGAATCGCTTGACCGCGAAAGCACCGATTCCGCCGTCAGCCAGATCACGGAGCGCTTTGGCAGCGCAGTGACGACGAAGACGTATGCCGGCATCACACAGCTCATCGACGGCCTGCTCAACAAAGAATGCGGTGCGATTATCCTAAATACTGCATATCTCGACGTTGTGACGGAGCTCGATAAATACGCCGATGTGGAAAGCAAAATTCGCGAGCTTGAAGTGCTGCACGTGGAAACGGCGGTGCGGAGCGAAGCGGAAAAGACGCAGAGCACCGGCAACAGCAATGCGGAAAATCGTATTTACACCCTGTACATCAGCGGCAGCGATACGCGCCAGGGCCTTAACACGGTCGGCCGCAGCGACGTAAACATTTTGGCGACGATCAATACGGAAACGCGCCAGATTTTGCTTGTGACGACCCCACGCGACTACTATGTGCCGCTGCCTGTTTCGGGCGGCATCCCGGATAAGCTGACACATGCGGGTATTTACGGCGTGAACGTTTCCATGGGCACGCTCGAAATGCTGTATGATACGGATATCGATTACTACTTCCGCCTCAATTTCTCCGGTTTTACCGGCATTGTGGATGCGCTTGGCGGCATTACGGTCGATAACGACGTTGCGTTTACAAGGGACAATTATACGTACCCGGTGGGCAAGGTGCAGATGGACGGCAAAATGGCGTTAACCTTTGCCCGCGAGCGATATTCATTTGTGGACGGCGATATTCAGCGCGGTAAAAACCAGCTGAAGGTCATTTCCTCCATCATCGATAAGGCACTTTCCCCGGATATTCTGGTGCGCTACAACTCCATTATGGACAGCATCAAGGATTGCTTCGAGATGGATGTGCCGTATGACGACATCGCGGCGCTCGTGCGCCGTCAGCTTTCCGATAACGGCTCTTGGAACGTTGTCCAATACAGCGTGACCGGCACGGGCGATTCGCAGATCCCGTATTCCATGAGTGATTACTCCTACGTCATGCGCCCGGATTATAACACCGTAAATAAGGCAAAAGAGCTGATGCAGGCTGTTAAGGACGGCAAAACGCTCTCGAAGACCGATACGAACATTACGGATGCGGACCGCACAAGATATGCTTCTATGCCGGGTGACCCCGCTGCCTCGTACACGAGCAGCGGAAGCGGTACCCAGAGCAGCTCCGGCAACAACTACAGCTACTCCGACAGCAACGATTACAGCTATTCGGGCGGCTCCGATAATTCCGGCTACGAAGAGCCTTCTGTGCCCTCCGAACCCTCCGGCGGCGAAACGTCGTCTGAACCTGCGGGCGGTGACGAGACACCGTCTGAGCCTTCCGGCGGCGAAGAGGTTCCCTCCGAACCCTCTGGCGGCGAAGAGACACCCGCAGAGCCGGATCCCGGCACAAACGGCGGCGAAACAATCGCAGAGCCTGCGGCCTAAATGAGATTTCATACCATGTAAACTTTTTCCCCCGAAGCCCTTGCGGTTTTCGGGGGAATTCTTTATAATTATTATGAGGTGTTTTGGCTATTCAGTATGCGACAAGGAGAAACTATGCACCGAAGAAGAAAATTGCCCGAAAACGGCGTTGTCATTGTGCTTGGCGCACGGGTGGTGGGGGCATCGAAAACCTGCCCCGCGCACCTCAGTCGCGCGTTTCAATATCGTGTGGATACTGCAGCATCGTATCTAAAAGCCTATCCGAAAGCCGTTTGTATCACGACCGGCGGGCAGGGCAAGGACGAGCCGCAAAGCGAGGGCGAAGCCGCAAAGGAAGCGCTGATGAAGTTCGGGGTTGCGCCGAAGCGCATCTTTGCGGAAGTAAACTCCAAAACGACGCTTGAAAACCTGCGTTTTGCGCGGGATATTCTGCGCGAAAATGGCTTTTCCGATACCGTTTTGCTTGCAACGCAAAGTTACCACCAGTGGCGCGCCTGCCGCATGGCAAAAATGTTGGGACTTACGCCGTATCCGCTGCATGCGAATACCAATTTGAAAAGTCTGCCGAAAAACCTGTGCCGAGAATTTCTGGCTATCCTGAAATTTCTGCTGTTTACCCGAAAGGAATGAGACGAATGGAACAAGAGCAAAAGCGCTTGCTGATCCGCGGTGCGCGCATTTTGAACCCCGCGCGCGGCGAGAATTATATCGGCAATATTTTGATCTCCGGGGACCGCATCAGCGCGGTTTCCGAAAACCTGTACGATGCGGATGCCGAAGTCATTGAAGCAAAAGGTTTAACGGCGGTGCCGGGCTTTGTGGATATGCATGTGCATCTGCGTGACCCGGGCTTTACCGATAAGGAAGATATTTACACGGGCTGCCGTGCGGCTGCGGCGGGCGGCGTGACGAGCCTTTTGTGTATGCCGAACACGAAGCCGGCGGTTGATACGCCTGAAACCGTGCGCTATATTTTGGACAAAGCAAAGACCGCCGATGCGCATGTTTACGTTGCGGCAGCGATTACAAAGGGGCTGAAAGGCGAAGAGCTGTGCGACTTAGAAGCGCTGCACGATGCCGGCGCCATTGCTTTGAGCGACGACGGTCGCCCGGTCATCGATACCGCCTGCCTTGTAAAGGCGTTGTGCGAAGCGCCGAAGCTCCACATGCGCGTGACGGCGCACTGCGAAGATTTGTTCCTCGCGAAAAAGTGGGTCATGCATGAGGGAGAAGTTTCCGAAAAGCTCAATCTGCCCGGCGTACCTGCGGCGGCGGAGGACTGCGGCACGGCGCGCGAAATTGCGGCGGCTGCGGCGTATGACGTGCCGGTGCACATCTGCCATGTCAGCACGGCAACCTCTGCGGCGCTCATCCGTGATGCCAAAGCCCGCGGCGTAAAGGTGACGGCGGAGACCGCACCGCACTACTTGCTTTTGACCGACGAAGCGCTCGAAAAGCACGACGCGGACTACCGCATGAACCCGCCGCTGCGCAGCGAGAAGGACCGCCTTGCGATGATCGAGGCCGTAAAGGACGGCACGATCGACGTCATCGCGACCGACCACGCACCGCACACACCGGCGGAAAAAGCCGATTTCCTGCACGCGCCGAACGGCTCCATCGGTATGGAAACGTCGTTTGCGGCGGCATATACCGCGCTTGTGAAGACCGGCGTTTTGACGCTTACAGAGCTCATCGAAAAGATGAGCGTGCGCCCGGCGGAGCTGCTCGGCATTGAAGCCGGCGCCATCGGTGCGGGCGAAGTGGCCGATATTGCGCTGATTGACGAGCACGAAGCGTGGGTTGTGGACCCCGAAAAGCTGCACGGCAAAAGCCGAAACACGCCGTTTAAGGGCATGACGCTCACGGGCCGTGTAAAGGCGACCGTCTGCGGCGGCAGAATTGTATTTAATGACCTGTAAAAGTTTGAGAAATTTGAAATTATAGATTTGAAATGAGAGAGGGATTACTATGTCTTTTGACCGTATGATTGAAAAAATCGTGGAAACCCAGAATCCGACCGTTGCAGGTCTTGACCCGAAGCTCGCGTACATTCCGTCCTACATTCTGGACGGTGCCGTCGCAAAGTATGGCAAAACGCTGGAGGCTGCGGCCGCCGCACTGCTCGAATACAACAAGGGCCTCATCGACGCGCTGTACGATATTGTCCCGGCCGTAAAGCCGCAGGCGGCGTACTATGAAATGTACGGCTGGCAGGGCGTGAGAACCCTTGCGGAGACCGTCGCTTACGCGCGCGCAAAGGGTATGTTCGTCATCACGGACGGCAAGCGCAACGACATCGGCACCACGATGGAAGCCTACGCCACGGCGCACCTCGGCAAAACGGATGTGTTCGGCGAGAAAACGGAAGCTTTCGGCGCAGATGCGCTGACCGTGAACGGTTACCTCGGCACGGACGGCATCAAACCGCTGCTCGGCGTTTGCGAAGTGGAAGATAAGGGTATTTTCGTGCTCGTGAAGACCTCCAACCCGTCCTCCGGCGAATTGCAGGATCAGAAAATGGAAAGCGGCAAGACCGTTTACGAAACCATGGGCGCGTTCTGCGAGCACTGGGGTGAAAGCGTTATGGGTAAATACGGCTACTCCGGCGTCGGCGCGGTCGTCGGCGCAACGTACCCGGCACAGCTCGGCGAAATGCGCGAGAAAGCGCCGCACACGTTCTTCCTCGTGCCCGGTTACGGCGCACAGGGCGGCGGCGCGGATGACGTTGCCCCGGCGTTTGACAAGAACGGTCTCGGCGCCATTATCAATTCCTCCCGCGGCATTATGTGCGCATGGCAGAAGGAAAAGTGCGACGAGCATGACTATGCACAGGCGGCAAGACGCGAAGCCATTCGCATGCGCGACGAGATCTGCGCACGCATCGGCGAAATTCGCGCGAACAGATGAGTAACGCTCGGAAAGGACAAGCTATGAAATATGACGTTCAGCTCTGCGAGGTACTGCGCCGCGCGCAGACCGCAGAGAACACCTTTGATTATACGGTCTTAGCGCCGAAACTGGCAGAAGTGGCGCAGCCCGGACAGTTTGCGCACATTTACGTGCCCGGTAAAACGCTGCGCCGCCCGATTTCCATTTGTGACATCGATAAGAAAAACGGCACACTGCGCTTTGTGTTCCAGATTCGCGGCGCGGGTACAGAGCAGCTCTCGAAGTTTGAGGTCGGCGACAAGATGGATATTTTGGCGCCCCTCGGCCACGGCTTTACGTTCGACCCGAACGCGCACAATTTGTTCATCGGCGGCGGTATCGGTGTGCCTCCGCTTTTCGGCGCAGCAAGGCAATGCGGCAAAAACGCCACAGTGGCGGTCGGTTTCCGCAATAAGGATTTCGTAATTCTCGAAGATGACTTCCATGCGGCAGGCTGCGACCTGCGCATTGCGACGGATGACGGCAGCTACGGCCACCACGGCCTTGTCATCGATTTAATTCAGGATGTGCACCCCGATAAAATTTTTGCCTGCGGCCCGAAGGTCATGCTGCGCGCCGTGACGGAGTTTGCAAAAGCGCACAACATTCCGTGCGAAATTTCCCTTGAGGAGCGCATGGCGTGCGGCATCGGTGCGTGCCTCGGTTGCGCGGTGGAGCTTTACGACGAAAACGGTGAAACGTATATGGGCCATGTCTGTAAGGACGGCCCGGTGTTCCCGGCGGAAAGGGTGGTATTCTGATGGCTGATTTAAAGGTTTCGGTTGCGGGTGTGGAGTTCCATAACCCGCTCATTGCGGCGTCCGGCACGTTCGGTTTCGGTCGCGAATATGCAGAGTTTTACCCGCTCTCCGCACTCGGCGGTATTTCTTCTAAGGGCATCACGTTAAAGGCGCGACCGGGCAATCCTGCGCCGCGCATTGCGGAAGCCCCCGGCGGTATGCTGAATGCCGTGGGTCTGCAAAATCCGGGTGTCGATCACTTCATCGAAAAAGATCTCCCGTGGCTGCGCGAGCAGGGCGTGACCATCATTGCGAACATTGCCGGCAACACGCCAGAGGATTACTGCGCCATGGCGGAAAAACTGAATGACACCGACATCGACATGATCGAAATGAACATCTCTTGCCCGAACGTGAAGCAGGGCGGCGTGCAGTTCGGCACGAGCTGCGCAGGCGTTGAAGACATCACGAAAGCGGTGCGCGCGCACTGCAAAAAGCCGCTGATGGTGAAGCTTTCCCCGAATGTGACGGATATTTCCGAGATCGCGCTCGCGGCGGAAAGCGCCGGTGCGGATGCCGTCTCCATGATCAACACGCTGACCGGCATGCGTATCGACATCAACACGAAGCGTCCGATCATTCACAACAACACAGGTGGCTTCTCCGGCCCGGCGCTTTTGCCCATTGCGGTGCGCATGGTGTGGCAGACGTATCAGAAGGTGAAAATTCCGATCGTCGGTCTCGGCGGCATCAGCACGTGGCAGGACGCCGTGGAAATGCTGCTTGCAGGTGCGACGGCGCTGCAGATCGGCACCGTGTTGTTCACAGACCCGTATGCGCCCGTGAAGATTACCGAAGGGCTTACAAATTACATGGATAAAAACGGCGTGAAGACCCTTTCCGAATTGACCGGTGCGATGCGTCCGTGGTAAATGATATGGAAAAATTACACTTATATCTTGTGCGCCACTGCGAAAGCCTCGGCAACCACGAGAATATCTTTCAGGGTCAGTTTGACCTCGATATCAGCGCTACAGGAGAAAAGCAGTTGGCGCTTTTGGCGCTGCGGTTTCGGAACATCCCCATCGATGCTGTGTATTCGAGCCCGTTAAAGCGCGCGTATAAAACGGCGGAAGCGGTGGATTTGTACCACAGTTTGCCCATCATAAAACTGCCCGAGCTGATGGAAGTGGATGTTGGCGCGCTGTCCGGCATGAAGCTTGACAAAGCGTTTGCGGATTATCCGGTATTTGCCGAAAAGTGGCAGAATTCCCCGCAAAACTGCATTTTTCCGGAGGGAGAGACGACAGCGGAAGTCTATGACCGCGCAAAAAAAGCGCTTGCACGCGTGAAAGCGGATTGCATGGGCAAAACAGCGGTCATCACGTCGCACGGTTTTTTGTTGCGCTGCATGGCGTGTGAGATTTTAGAGCACGATATTGAACGTTTGAGTGATATTCGTATCGGCGGCAACACCTCGGTTTCGGAATTTTATATCGGCAAAGACGGCAGCGTGGAAACGGTGCGCCTCAGCGATAAAAGCCACTTGCCGAAGGAACTGCTTGGCGACCCGAACCAGTATATTGTCCACAAATAATATGTAGCAAAAGGCATAAGAAAAGCCCCTGAAGCATACCATTCTCTAAAGGAGGAGTGGGTATGCTTTGGGGGCTTTTGGAGTATTTATCGTCGATTTTGTTTTTCTTTCTGCACATCACAAGCGCCGGGTCGTTTCCAAAGGCGCTGACTGCGGCGGAGGAGAAAAAATATCTGGAGCAAATGGCGGCGGGCGACCACCACGCGCGGCAAAAACTCATCGAACACAATTTACGGCTTGTGGCGCACATTGCGAAGAAATACTATGCCGATGAAAATGACCGCGATGACCTCGTTTCCATTGGCACGGTGGGGCTCATCAAGGCTGTGGACAGCTTCGACCCGACAAAGGGCATTCGGCTTTCGAGCTACGCTTCGCGGTGCATTGAAAATGCTATCCTCTTGCAGATGCGTTTATGGTTCCGAACCAATCCCCCCAGAGCAGAAAAGAAGCAAAATGGCGTATTCTGGCACAGGTTTCCGAAAATATATACATCCTTTGTTCCACTTCGGACGGCTATGTGCGGTATGCCCCCATGTATATCCATAGTTTCCGACTGATAGCCCCTCGCAAGCTGTTGGAAGCGCAGTTATTCAATCAGCAGTATCAGAATTATGAAGATATACCGACTGTGCAGGACAGGCTCCGCTGGTGTCGACATCACATGGGATTGATGCAGAAAGAAGTCGCTGATATGATTGGAATAACCAGAGGACATTACATAGATTTTGAGGTTGGATATGTTGACTACTATCCGAAAGAAATCGTAGACAAGCTGGCAGCACTCTACCAAGTTCCGGTAGACGACCTGTTGGACGATTACAATCGCTTCCTATATCAAGGGCAAGGGAAAATGATACGAGAATATCGTGAGAGCCTTGGATTGAAGAAAAAACAGTTTGCCCGGTTGATAAACCTTGATCCGGGAACACTTCGATGCTGGGAAAATGACCAGAAACGAATGTTCAAGGATTCGTGGGAGAAATATTTCAAAGACATCATAAAGGTATAGAAAAAAGCAGGTGTTCAAACTTTAAGGAGTTTGTTCACCTGCTTTCTCTATGGATGTGGATTTGATAACCGCATCCAGTAGCTGCACCTTCTGTTCAGAAGGACAATTCAGTTTTTTAATATGTTGATTGACCATATCTGCGTGGACACCGGCAACACGCTCCGCCAGTTCACGCTTGCCTTCTTCAGTTTTTGGGTAATGGACAATCACATTGATTGGAGCACTCTTTCTTGCGATACCACGCACCTCCCTCGGTATTTCAGTCTATGAGAGAGAAGTTGTCCGCTATTCCCACGATATAACGCCTGTTTTACTACTTCAAAAGATGGAGTTTTCTGCTATAATACTGTTGGAATACTTCGGAACTTCTTTCGTGGTATCATCTTATCAAGAATCTGTCAAAGGTTCATTGAGCGCCGATTGAGCGCAAATTGACAATTTTCAGGAAGGAGGGCTGTCTATGGAATATTTAGATTTCAGTTCAGTCATTACCACCATTCGTAAATATATCAGTGATGCTCATAACATGAATCAGATTGATATGATGTATCAGTTGTTTGTCAGTTTCTTAAATTCGGAAGAATCGCAGGACTTTGATTTTGATAATGGTCTGGTTTGCCGTTGGTTTAATGGTCAGGCGAAAATCAGCCCTCGCATTACTGGATATTACATGGATAAGCACAAGCGTAACCTCCTTGCGGCAGATATGCATCGGAATGTACTTCCGTTGATGTATGACAGTGCCATGGCGGTTCAGGAAGTCTATAACATTCTGGTGCAGGATACGACCATGTCTGATAAAGCCAAGAATCAGCTTCTCCAGAACTATCCTTGCGAAACGGAAATGGATGAAGCAAGGTTCCTTACTTCTGCATTGTGCTTTGGCATGGAGAGATCCTTTGTGAAACGTGACTCCAATACCAAACAGTTGTTGTCTACAGGAACCCTTTCGCCTATCGTGAAAGATTTTATATATGACGGTGGTGTTCCTAAACCTTGCCGTCATTTCTGCGGGCGAGATGAAGAACTTGCTACATTGCATCAGTTACTGTGTGACCATGGAAAAGTTTTTCTTCAGGGCATTGCCGGTATTGGTAAAAGTGAGCTGGCAAAAACCTATGCGAAACAGCACAACAAAGAATATACAAATATCCTCTATCTTGCCTATACCGGAGATCTGAAGCAGGATCTTATTGATATGGATTTTGCGGATGATTTGCCAAATGACGATGATGAAGAACGCTTCCGTAAACACAACCGTTTTCTTCGTACATTGAAAGAGGACACGCTGCTTATCGTTGATAATTTCAATGCTACAGCTACGCAGGATGGTTTGTTGTCGGTTGTAATGAAATATCGTTGCCGTATTCTGTTTACCACACGCAGCCGATTCAACAACTATACATCCATGACTCTGGAAGAAATTGCAGATTCCGAAGCGTTAGTTTGTTTGATGGGTTGCTTCTACTCCGATGCAGAAAAGTATCGCCCTGTTTTGGAGCAAATCATCCAAACTGTTCACAGTCATACTTTGGCTGTAGAAATGTCTGCTCGTTTGTTGGAAACCGGAATTATGGAGCCAATGCTCCTGTTAAATAAGCTGAAAGAAGAAAAAGTGGGTCTGGATGCCACAGATACGATTGGCATTACCAAGGATGGAAAAAGCCAAAAGGCAACTTACTATCATCATATCCGCACACTGTTTTCTCTGTACCATTTGTCAGATACGGAAACAGAGGTAATGAGAAGTCTTTCCTTGCTCCCGATTACAGGTATCAGCGGTAGACTGTTTGCAAACTGGCTGAAATTGCGTGACATGAACACAGTCAATGATCTGATTGAAAAAGGCTTTGTGCAAGCAATGGAAGGTCATGTGATTGCATTACATCCGATGGTGCAGGAAGTGGCTGTTGAAGAAATCAAACCGTCTGTTACGTCTTGCCGCACTTTGCTTAATAGCTTACAACAGATTTGTCTGCGCCACGGAGAAGAAGTTTCCTATTATAAGCAGTTGTTCCAGACCATCGAAACGATTATCAATCTGATTGATAACGATGATATGCCGTTCTATCTGCGCTTTGTAGAAGATGTGTTCCCGTATATGGAGAAATATCATGATACACAGGGAATGGCGTTGATTCTGAACGAACTCTTCTCGATACTAGAGGATAAAACGGTTGGCTCTGCTTCTGACCGGGCATTGCTGCTGGACTATCGGGCAATCTGTGAGAAGAAGCCGGAAAAAGCAATCAAGCTGGCCCAAGAAGCGGTTGCTATGCTTACAGAAATCACACAGGACAATGCACTTCTCGCTTCTAACCTCTGGTCGAATCTTGGCGGATTCTATAAGCAGGTTGGAAAGTTTGAACAAGCAAAACAAAGTATGGAACAGGGTATTCAAATTCTGGAGCAGTATGGGCTGACATACTACCATGACAGTATTACACAGATTACAAATTATGCGGTACTACTTAATGATATGGGACAGCCTGATATTGGACTTTCCGCCCTGCAAAAGCTCTGTCGTGTAATCCGTGAGTACAGTTCTGACAATTCTATGGATTATGCCATGGTTCAGGAAGCCATGGGAGGTATCTGCCTGACCATCGGTGACATTCAGCAAGCCACTACACATTTCAAAGAATCAATGACTATCTATGAGGTGCTGTTTGAAGCCAAGCCGGATGTCATTGAAGCGAAGAAACATGAACTGCTTGAAACTTATACACAGGCAGGGGTATATTTAGGAAAGAAATTACTAAGCAAATAGGAGAACATTTATATATGAATAATCTACTTGTTGGAAACGGTATCAACATCCAATTTAATAAAACAGCTTATACTACACAGCAGATAGTGTTAAGAATTCTAAAGAATTGTGATAGAGATGATTTTCCGTCTCATATCATCGTTAATTTTCCGTATCTATTGAAAAATTATATTGGACAATTATTTTTAGAAGCAAGAGATATTTTAGAAGATAAATACGATGACTTTTCGAATTGTACTGCCGAAGCAGACTCTTTAAAATCCTTCAAAAAACAATATAAAGATAAAATTGACACTTTGCGAATAACTGATATAGGATTTGAAGATTACTACCTAATTCATGATTTGGTTTGCCATAAAACCAATACGCAAAATCCAGATCAATATTACATCAGAGAAGCCATGCGAGTTGCATATCTGTATGCAATCTATAATGATGGAAAACTTAATACCTTGCATGAAGAATACCCAAAACGATTTATAGACTACTTAGTTGGATTTGACAATATATTTACTACAAATTATGATGCAAACATAGAATTGGCAACTCATAAGCAGGCGTACCATATCCATGGTCAATTCGATAAAAAAAGTGATGTTTATCTTTCAGATTCATTTAGAAACAAGTTGCCAGATGCACCAATCAAGGAAATTGATGTAGATGAGAAATATTTTTATTTGTATTCAAATGCACTTACGACTCATTGTGGTGAGTATAAAGAATTTCAAATTAAACAAGTTCCCCAGGCCAATAGTGCGGTTGAGAAAATGGCACTGGCCTATAATAGTGATCCTAAGATAAAAAAAGAAGTTGATAGTTGGACGCTTGATTCAAATAAGTTGACTGCAAATATGGGGTATGCTATTCAGCTTAAAGCTGCTAATCCTTCATTGACTTTTTCTGATAATTACCATTTCGATCTCTTCAAAAATATTACGGGTACATTAGAAATATTAGGATTATCTCCATGGAATGATTTTCATATATTTGAATCAATAAATGCATCTAATATTGACGAATGTGTCTACTATTACTTTAACGAGAGTGATTGTGATATGATTAAAGAATTGCTTCCTGCGCTTAATGCTCAAGGGAAAATTCGATTTTTATCTGTAAAAGCTTTTTGGGAGGATTGCTATGAAAAATAAAATAGTGTTCAAATCCCAGAAAGATTTTGTGAAATGGGTAACTGTATCGAATATGTTTGCTAAAAGCAGGATTATGCCTATGGTTGCATTAAAGCAGTTTAATTCATTAAATGCCAGCCAGCGAACAAACATTAAAAAAGCTTTTGAGGAATATGACCAAAAACGACGAATAAAAATTCCAAAAGGTGAAATTGATTCTGCATGGGAAATATCAGTAATGGTAGATGCACACATTATTGCGACAGAATATAACATTGATCCGTTAACGGTGATAATGTGTCTTAATCCACCCTGTAGAAGTAATGAAAGGATAGTTGTTAAATAAGCAAGGATAGCTCTGTGTAATAGCAGGGCTATTTTTGGTGTTTCAATAAATAATATTTGCTCAATTTCCGCTCAATCCACGCTCAATGAGTTTTATGCCCTCTTTCAGTAGAATGAAATTGCAATGAAAACAGCACCAAATGAAAAAATCTGGTGTCACTTCAAAGCAAATCTACTGAAAGGGGGCATTTTTTATGAACACAAACAAGCACAAGGAGGTACAGAGCAAATGAGAGAACTGAACAACATCAAAATCATTGCCGTGGATCATGGCTACGGCAACATCAAAACAGCCAACACAGTCACACCAACCGGAGTGACCGCATACGAAACGGAACCGATCTTCTCCGGCAATATTCTGGAATATGGCGGCTTCTATTACCGTATTGGCGAAAGACACAAGGAATTTATCGCTGACAAAGCACTGGATGGGGATTACTACATTCTGACTCTGATGGCAGTTGCCAGAGAACTGAACGTGTACGGCATCCGTGAAGCAGATGTTCATCTTGCCGCTGGTCTGCCATTGACTTGGATTCGCAAACAGCGTGAAGATTTCCGAAGCTACCTGCTCCGTAGCAAGGAAGTAGACTTCCGCTTTAACGGCAAGAACTATCATATCTGTTTTGTTGGATGCAGCCTGTTCCCACAGGGGTATCCTGCCATCGTTAGCCGTCTGGGAGATTTCAAAGGAACCAATATTCTGGCAGACATCGGAAACGGCACCATGAACATTCTGTATATCAATAACAAAAAGGCAGTAGAAAGCCATTGCTGGACGGAGAAGTTCGGCGTTAATCAGTGCATGATTGCTGCCAAGAACGCTGTGCTTGACAGCTTTGGTGTGAAAATCGAAGAATCTACCATTGAGCAGGTGCTGCGCTATGGCACTACTGATATTGGCAAGCAGTATCTGGACTGCATCACTTCCGTAGCCAAGCGATATGTGGCAGATATTTTCGCCACACTTCGACGTTATGAGTACAACCCGGATCTTATGCGACTGTATATCGTGGGCGGTGGCGGTTGTCTGGTCAAGCACTTCGGACAGTACGATAAAAGTAGAGTGACCATTCTGGATGATATTTGTGCGACAGCCAAAGGTTATGAATATCTCGCCTTTGCCAGCCTTCGCAGGAAGGAGTAAGCCATGAGAGAGAATATCCGCAGCACAAATCTTCGCTTCAATCTGGAAAAAGATACGCAGATGCGAGCGTGGCAATATCTTCAGACCATGGACAAGCAGCATTTCAAGTCCTACAGCAATGTGATAGCCGTAGCTCTTGTGGAGTATTTTGACCGCTATTACCGTAGTCAGGAAGACCCATATCTGGAAACCAGAGAACGTGAGGAACGATTTGTAAATCAGATTGTTTCCTCTGTAGAAAGTGCCATGAAGGAAACACTTCCGGCATTTCTGGCAGGTTGTATGGCTGGTCTGTCGCAAGTACCGCACACAGCGGCTCCAGTCGTTCAGCAAGAACCGGATGCAGAACTGGATTGGGATTTCCTTGGTGAATAATTTTCCTCCAAGCTGATCTCACAGGAGGGAGGTGAACACATGACACAATTTCTCATGCAGGATAGCCCGATACCGCCGTATATGGCATTCCCAAGATTTTTACTGGACAAGGATGGATTGAGCGTAACTGCCAAAATCCTCTATACCATTTTACTCGACCGAGCAAGGTTATCGCAGAAAAATGATGGATGGTCTGATGAACAAGGTCATGTGTTCATTTTCTTTCCCATCAAGAATCTGGCAGAAACGATGCACAAAAGCGAAATGTCCATTAAAACTGCACTATCTGCTTTGGAAAAAGAAAATCTGATTGTCCGTAAACGTCAGGGCGCAGGGTTCCCGAACAGAATCTATGTCAAATGTCCATCGGAAGCTCTGGTTCAGACGGACAGAAATCTTTCTGTAAGACAGACGGAAAACTGTACTGCTGATGGAAAGAAAACTGTCCCTATGACAGACAGAAAACTGTCCAGTAGTAATAAAGAGAAGAACAATATTAAAAGAACAAATTCAGAGAGTAAAGATAAGCGCACCGCTTATGGTTCCTATCAAAATGTTTTCCTGACCACGGAGGAACTGTCAGCTTTACAAAGCGAAATACCCCGCTATCAGGAATACATTGAAAAGTTGTCCAGCTATATGGCATCCAGCGGAAAACAATATGCCAATCATGCAGCTACCATACGAAGCTGGGCATTGCAAGACCATCCAGCTCCTGTCAAACGAACTTATGAATGTAAGGAGGACGAAAGTCTATGAAACCAATAGCAAATACGGTGGACGATTTGTTTCAGCCAAAAGAGCTTGCAAAGGACGAATATATGAATGAAGCTGAGGGACTGATTTATTGCTCCAAATGTCACACTCCCAGACAACACAAGATTGAACTGCCGGAACGAGTATTTCTCACTACAGTTCGTTGCCGTTGTCAGCAGGAGGAATATGACAAGGAAGAAGCGGAGCGCAAGCATCAGGAATTTCTCATGCAGGTGTCCAGACTGAGGGCAAATGGATTGCAAGACAAATCGCTGCATGATTACAACTTCGCAAACGATAAAGGTTACAATCCGGAAATGCAGAAAGCCTATGATTATGTGGCACATTGGGTGGAAATGAAAGAAAAATCCTTGGGACTGCTTCTTTGGGGAGATGTGGGAACGGGCAAATCATTTTTTGCAGGCTGTATAGCAAATGCCCTGTTAGACAAAGGCATTCCGGTTTTGATGACCAACTTTTCCAGAATCTTAAACACGTTGACTGGAATGTATTCCGATGACAGAAACCAGTTCATTGACAGCTTTAATAAATACAGTTTGTTGATTATTGATGACTTGGGAATTGAGCGAAGTTCAGAATTTGCTCTGGAGCAGGTGTTCAATGTGATTGACAGCCGTTATCGAAGCAAGAAACCGCTGATCGTAACCACGAATTTGACTTTGGATGAATTGAAGCATCCGAAGGATCTGGCAAGAGTCAGAATTTATGACCGAGTATTGGAGCGTTGTGTTCCTCTGAAAATCAATAATCAAAATATCCGAGAGTTGAACGCAGCCGCCAATATGCAGGAAGCACGAAAAATATTAAATTCTGGTACTTAAATTTACAACCGATGGTGCTGAACAATTCGCCCATCAGTACACAGATAAACTTGGGATTGCAAAGCGAATTGTATCTGCACCATCTATACCGGATTACAGTACCACTCTAACACCAGAAAGGAGATTTTATGGCAAATAACAGACCTATGACCGAAGATGAAAAGAAATTATTGCAGGCACAGCACAGAATGGAAGCGGTTGAAGCCCGCAACCGTCAAAAAGAGCGTAAAGCAAGAACCAGACGTTTAATCCAGATGGGAGCCGTATTGGAGAGCATATTCCCAGAGGTTCAGACTATGGAGCTTGACGAAGTGAAGATGGAACTGAAAAAACGATTCAGTACGGAGGAACGAATGAACGAATAAGACCGGCAGCTTTGCTGCTATCCCGAAGGGCGCACTTACTCACCACCCATGAAATGGGCGGTGGTATCCCCTTCGGGGTCGTGCGCTCTGCGAGGCTTTGCGGCTCCCTTGGAGCCTTATGTACAATGCCACACTTTTTCAAATTGCTGTCATTGTCCACGCAGTTTCCGCAAGTACAATCGCTACTGCGTTTATAAGCATGGGTACAATTTGTACCTTACCTTGCGTCAACTGCCTGCGAAAACCTGCCACCGGCAGCTTTATCGCAGAGATAGGTGCAGCATTTGACTGCACCTATTTTCTTTTTCACAAAAAGAAACAAAAAATGTGCTGCGGCACAGAAAGGAGGAAAATAGTGAACTATTTCCATTTGGAAGCGAAAGTTGTGAGCCGTGGTGCAGGCCGTTCTGTCATAGCGGCTGCCGCTTACGCATCTTGTTCCCGACTCTACAACGATTACGATGGACTGACCCATGACTTCACCCGAAAACATGGTTGCCTGTATAGCGAAGTCTTTCTTCCGCAGTATGCGCCGGAAGACTGGAAAGATAGACAGGTGCTATGGGAAGCGGTCGAGTCCGTAGAAAAAACAAAGGACAGCCGACTGGCAAGGGAGCTTGTAGTTGCTCTGCCATCGGAGCTGTCTTTGAATGACTGGAAAGGTATGTTAGAGCGTTTTATCCGTGAACAGGGAACTGACCTTGGTATGTGTGCTGATGTAAACATCCATGACCCATACCCTCCGGGGCATAATCCTCACAGCCACATTCTATTTACCATCCGTCCTTTGGATGAACACGGCAAATGGCAGGCAAAGACCCAGAAAGAATATCTCTGTAAGCGTGGCGAGGAAGAACGGGGCTTTACCGCTGATGAGTTCAAGGTTGCAAAGACGCAGGGCTGGGAGAAACAATATATGTATCAGTTTGGGGAGAAAAAGGAGTATTTAACCCGGTCTGAAGCTGAGAAAATCGACGGATGCGTCAGAACATCCAAGGCTCCCAAAAGTACCCGATATGGGAGACAGAACCCGCTTACAGAACGTTGGAACAGCGAAGAACAGATATTTGCATGGCGTAAGAGTTGGGAAATGATTATCAATGAAGAACAGGAACGCCACGGTATTGCTGATCGTGTGGATTGCCGCAGTCATGCCGCCAGAGGGCTGACCGAACAGCCTACCGTACACGAAGGATACCATGCAAAAAAACTGGAATCTATGGGAATTGTGTCTGACCGCTGTGAGCTAAACCGTCAGATCAGGGCAGATAATAAACTCCTGCGTGAACTGAAAAAACAGGTACAGAAACTGATGAAAGCGGTCAAAGAAAATATCCTTGCCCTCGCTTCTGCATTGGAAAGCCTGCGTGATCACATGGTTCTGATTCAGTATCAGTTGATCGTGAATACTTCTCAGCAGGAAGCAGTAACTTTCCAGAAAGAAATTTTGTCCAGTATTCTGGCAGAATATAGGGAAGTTAAGGCTGAGTTGAAAGCCAAAGCTACTGAGAAAAAAGAACTGATTTCAGAACAGAAAAACTGTGGTATCCATTTCATTCGTGCAAGTAAGCTGGGCGAACAGATCGCAGCGTTGACCGAAGATATTGATGAACTGAAATTCAGAAAGACGCAATTGCTGTCTCGCCTGAATTGCCTGGACAACGGGATTATATCTCAGGACAAGAAGGTAAAAGAAATGGATGCTTTCCTTGGAAAACTGGAACAACAGCATATTACCCTGTCTGAACAGAAAGAAAATGATAAGCAAAGGTTCCTTGAAATTCGAGATGGTATTGCACCTGAGAACCACGATGCAGTAATGGCAGAGCGTGAAGCGACTCGTCCAGATGGTAGGGCTGGTTTGGTTCAGAAGCTGTACGCAGTTTATAAAGAAAAATATCGTTCTGAGATTTTCGATGAAGCCAACAGACAGATTGATGCTGAGTTATATGAAAAGCCGCTTCTGAAGAAAAAGCGTTCTATCAGCGAACAGCTGAAGACACCTCGACGGGAAGTTACGCAGCCGAAGAAACAGAAAAAAGAATACGAAAGATAAGAAAACCACGGCTGTTGCTCCGAAAGAGGAGTAGCAGTCGTGGCTCTTTTTTGCATTTAGTTGTTATGAGAATAATTTGTGGCCTACGATTACAGCAACAGATGGATCAAAGTAATCAGCCATATTACTACTCAATCCACTTGCTTTCCAAGTCTGGTCGAAGGTTATATCCTCAGTGTTGCTTAAAACGATGTAGGTTGTGTTCTTGGCAGCATTATTCATTCTACCGGTAATTTCCAATCTGTACTTGTAGGTAGATCCTTCAGAAACCCATTCCCCATCAAGGTTCTCATAGTGAAGCTTGGTTATTACAAATTCTTCATTGTCGTATTTTGCATCAATCTGCTCGATAGGAGTAGGCTCATAAAGGGATTTATGGGCTGGATAATGAATATCGGTGGGCTGATTCATACGCTGAGTAGCAAGTTGTACCTGTTCTGCAATGGCATCTTCATATAAAGCGTTTTGTTTCTCGCTGTCATACAGACCGATGATTACCGCATCCCCCACTTGGAAATCATCAAATTCAATGGTCCTTACATCATCTTCGGCATCGTAATTTACATAGAGAAGATTATAGTTTCTAATTGCTTCCGTGCAGTCAATGGCGCATCTATCACCAAAAACAGAAGCATGGCTATCAATATCTCTCACATACAAAATATGATTTATTGCATCTATCTCAATGACTTCAGCGTTTAAGCCAAAATGCAAAACACCTTCGGCATGATATGCTGGTTTGGAATTTCCGTATTCAGAAATGAACTCGGTTACTCCGCCATCTCGGATGTCGATTTTGGTATCAAGATTGTCTGCCAAAGTCAGATAGATATACATAGGATCGCTGTCTGGGCCAGCACCGCCAATCCAAAGCTCGAATAACTCATTGATTTTGTAAACTCTGATATAAAGACCGGAACCGGTTTCAACATAATCGTACTGCTCAAAATCAGCCCATGTCAAATCATATCCTTTTTGCGAGAGGATAATTACATCGTTCAGCGAGAGTACCTCAGCAGGAGATGATACTTCTTCTTGAATTGTTGCACCAAGAGGATCTGCGCTGAAAACGGCTCTGACTACAATCATGTATGCTGCGTTTTCCAGTCTTTCGGGTTCATTAGCAAGTGTTTTACAGTCAAAAACTCTAACGCCACTTCCGTTATCAAACACCTTTGCGGCAAGAATCACTTCTTTATTGGGAGATAATTTGATTTTTTCGCCCAATTCATAGCCCTTAAAAGCCCAACCAGTAATATTTAGATTTTCAGGATGAGCAAAATAGGTCAGAAGGCTACCACCGTATTGATTTGTTTCAATCTGGATGTCCGTACCAACAGAAGCACCATTTTCACGATGTTCTCTCATTGAAATTTCAATGGAGTCAACATATTGTGTCATAACAACGGGCGCTGATTGGACGCAGGTTCCGTCAATCCATTGTTCAACATAGATTTCTCCGCTCATGGTTTGTTTGCCAAGTTGAATATCATATGCGAGCTTATTGGTATCCGCAGGACTTTCACTATTAGTAAGCACAAAGTGATCGCCTATTGTAATGGGGTTCGTGAGGAAGCATACAGCAACACCAACGCAAGCGATGGCTGCTAAAATTACAATCCAAAAAGCTGGCTTCTTATAATTCATCACAGACTTCACACGCTCTTTTACACCTACCTCGCCAAAGGCAAGAGGACAAGCGGCGATCATGCGATGGTTCACGCTGCAGGCCACAAGTGCTTGAGTATAATCGGCTCTCTGTTCGTTGTCGAGTTCCTTGATAACCTTTTCGTCACAGGCAAGCTCAATATCTCTGCACAGCAGTACATAGGCCAGCCACATTAAAGGATTGAACCAATGGATCGTCAACAGAAGGAAACCAAGGGGCTTCCACCAGTGATCTTTGCGGCGAATGTGTGCCTGCTCGTGGGCAACAACATGTTCTAAATCCTGTGCTTCCATTTTGAAAGGCAGATAGATTCTCGGCTTGATGATGCCAAGCACAAACGGAGAGCCTACATTCTCGCTCTGGAAAATGTTGTCCTTGTAGCGTACAGAGGTATCCACTTTACGACGTAGGCGCCAATAGCTAACTGCGGTATACAAGAGAAAGGTGCCGACACCAACCAACCAGATAATGTTCAAAATCGGAATCCAAATCTGAAGCGGGTTTGCACTCGTCAATACATGCTGTGGTGGGGCAAATGAGGATAGAACAGGATTGACCACACTATTGATCGCCGGAACACCGCTGTCTATTGTGGGTTTGGCCGCCATTTCAATATCCAACGGAATTGTTTCTGCACTTGGAATAAGGCTCAATGCGCTCTCAAAAGAGAACGGGCAAATCATCCTGATTGCCACAATACCCCAAAGTAGAACATTAACCCACTTGGGTGCTTTCTTCAAAATAAGGCGAAATATCAGCACAGCCAGAACAAGCCAGCTTGCCGATATGCTCATGTTGATGATTTTCAAAAAGAGTTCGTTCATTGTGAACCTCCTTTCCTGATGCGGTCGATCATGCGCTGCACCTCATCGAGATCATCTTCGGACATATTCTGATGCTTTGTAAAAGCAGCGATAAAAGCAGGCAAAGAACCCTCGAATTTTTTCTCAACCAGTTCGTCAATCTCACACGCCTGTGCTTCGTCCTTAGAAACGAGAGATGTAATTGTGCCGTTCTCGTTCTTCAGAACGCCACGTTCTCCAAGACGCTTGATAACGGTATAAGTCGTAGTTCTTTTCCATCCGAGCTGATCCTGGCACAACTTTACAAGATCGACAGCAGTAACCGGCTCATGCTCCCACATAATCAAACAAAAACGATATTCACTTTCGTGGATCTTCGGAATTTCCATAAACATAACCTCCTTGTCTACACGGTTAGACTTTAATTATAGTCTACACGGTTAGACAAGAAAAGTCAATGCGTCAGGAAAGTGTTCATAAAAAATTAAGAAAGCCACAGCTATCGCTCCTAAGTAGAGCAATAGCTGTGGCTTTGGTTCTTGTTAGCTATAAATCAATTCACTCAACACAATTTCTTCTGCAGCATTACGGATATTATTACAAGCACCTACCCATGCCATCTGGTCACGAGCTTTTAATGTCTCATTTACGCCCTGCCGTTCCTTCATTTGCAGGGTGAGCAGCTCCATTCTCTGATTAGCGGTATCATCTATCTCGTTCAGATGCTTGACCAGTTCTCCATCCAGCAAAAGGGTGTTATACAGCACCTTGCGGTGTTCTTTTAGATGGCGTAAACGCATTCTGCCATACTTGCTGTAATGTGGTTCTTCTTCGGGGAGAGCAAGATCAGGATAATACATTCCGTCAGCACACAATGTATAGGTTCCGCCCATTTCTTCAAACAATGACTTCATCGAAATACCTCCAATCTGTTTACTTTAATGTTACTCTATGTTATAATACCACAAGACACCTCACATATCAAGATAAGGAGGATATGAAATGCGGAAAAATGAAGACATCATAGCTATCTATTCCCGTAAGTCTAAGTTTACCGGAAAAGGCGAAAGTATCGGAAATCAGGTAGAACTATGTAAAGAATATGTTCGTGTGCATTATGGTGATCCAGCTGTAGATCAAGTTATTGTATATGAAGATGAAGGTTTCTCCGGTGGCAATCTGAATCGTCCTGATTTTAAGAAGATGATGGATGCTGCCAAAAAACGAAAGTTTAAGGCTATCATTGTTTACCGTCTTGACCGTATCAGCCGAAACATCAGTGATTTTGCAAGTCTGATTGAAGAACTGGCTCGTCTGGATATTTCTTTTGTTTCTATTAAAGAGCAGTTCGATACAAGCACTCCTATGGGACGAGCTATGATGTACATTGCATCTGTTTTTTCTCAGTTGGAGCGTGAAACCATTGCGGAGCGTATCCGTGACAATATGCACGAACTGGCAAAAACAGGACGATGGCTTGGTGGCACGACACCTACCGGTTATGCTTCTGAAGCAGTTAAGAGTATTACTATTGATGGTAAGTCTAAAAAAGCCTGCAAGCTGAAACTGATTCCTGAAGAAGCTGATATTGTCAGAATGATTTACGACTTATATATAGAAACGGATTCTCTGACCTTGACCGAAGCTGCTTTGATCAAACAAGGAATTAAAACAAAGAACAATAATTACTTTACCCGTTTTTCCATCAAAGCTATTTTGCAGAATCCAGTATATATGATTGCAGACGAAGATGCCTACAATTTCTTCATTCAAAATGAAACGGATCTGTTCTCGGAAAAAGATGCCTTTGACAACAAGCATGGTATCATGGCATACAACCGCACCGATCAAGAAAAAGGCAGAGCTACAAAGTATCTTCCTGCAAGTGAATGGATTGTATCCGTTGGCAAGCACCCAGGACTGATTCCGGGTAAAGTGTGGGTTCAAATTCAAGAGTCTCTGGAACGCAATAAATCCAAATCTTTCAGAAAGCCACGCAGTAATGAGGCACTTCTTACCGGTTTGTTATTCTGTAGCTGTGGTGAGCGTATGTATCCCAAAATGAGCAAGCGTAAAACTGCGGAGGGCAAGGTGATTTACACCTATGTTTGCAAAATGAAGGAGCGTAGCCAGCGTTCTGTGTGCAACAGTAAAAATGCAAATGGCAATACATTGGATATGGCTGTAATCGAGCAGATTAAAATGCTTTCAGAGGATAAAGATACTTTTATTGCACAGTTGGAACAGAGCCGCAGATTTTATACCGGCAATCGCATGGACTACGCACAGCGATTGGATGATATGCGAAAGGAAAAGGCAGAAACAGAGAAAAAAATCGATTCTCTGGTAGACTCCCTTGTAGATATGGGGGACAGTCCTGCCAAAGCTCATGTAACCAAACGAATTGAGCAGCTGAATCAAGAGTACCAATCTCTCGAACAGCGTATTCAGGAACTGGAGGGTCTGACTTCACAGCACGCTCTTAGCGATATTGAATTTGATTTGTTACGCCAGTTGTTGACTATCTTCAAAGATGGTATTGATGAAATGACTGTTGAACAGAAACGTGCTGCCATTCGTACCATTGTGCGTAAGGTGGTATGGGATGGCGTCAACGCTCATGTGATTCTGTTTGGTGTCAAAGATGATGAAATCGAGTATCCGGAAATTGCTGCTGTTGCATCTGGAAATACCGAAGATGATGACGAAGCAGAGGAATTGGTAGACTTCTCCGATGTGGATTATGATGATGACGATATGGAGGATGACTGCCTGGGAAAAACTAATCCCCTCAGAGCATCAAAAACGCCTTGGGGAGAGGATAGCAAATGAGATTCTGATGTTCTTCCGCAGTGCGAAAAAGACAGCGCAGGACGTATCGCTGAATGACCCTATCGATACCGACAAGGACGGCAACACGCTGACGCTGCTCGACACCATCGCGACGGACGACCACATTTTGGAGGACATCGACCTGCGCATGAAGGTGCGGCAGTTGTACGAGGCGGTGAAGACCCGTCTTTCGCCGCGCGAGCGCGAGATCATTTTGCTGCGCTACGGGCTTACGGGCCAGCGACCGCTCGTGCAGAGAGAAGTCGCAAAAAAGCTGAATATTTCCCGCAGCTATGTCTCGCGCCTTGAGAAAAAAGCACTGCAAAAACTGCGAAAAGCATTCGACGAATAAAAAAGGCGCGTGCATCACACGGAGTTATGGGTACACGCGCTTGGTTTAAATAAATTTTCCGGTCACGCTGTCCGCGGCGTTTTTGATCTGTTCCGAAGTGCCGCAGGCGACAAGCCGCCCGCCCGCTTCACCGCCGCCGGGGCCCATATCAAGAATATAATCAGCGCTGCGGATGACGTCGAGGTCGTGCTCAATAACGATGACGGTCGCGCCGCTTTCGATGAGCGTTTGGAACACGGTGAGCAGTGTCTGCACGTCGAGCGGGTGCAGGCCGATGGTCGGCTCGTCGAACACGAACACGGAGCCGCTCTGTGCCTTGCCCATCTCACTCGCAAGCTTTAAGCGCTGCGCTTCGCCGCCCGAAAGTCCGGGCGTTTCCTCACCGAGCGTGAGGTAGCCGAGGCCGAGACTGTTTAAGACATTTAATCTCTGCGAGACGAGCTTCCAGTCCTTGCAGGCCGAAAGCGCCGTGCGCACGTCCATGTCCATGATTTCGGGCAGGGTGTACGCTTCGCCGCTTTTTGTCACGCAGCGGATCTTCGATGCGTCTTTGCCGTAGCGGCTGCCGCGGCAGTCCGGGCAGGGGATATTCACATCGGGCAAAAACTGCACGTCCAGGCTGATACTGCCGGTACCGTCGCAGGTGGGGCAGCGCAGCTTGCCGGTGTTGTAGGAGAAGTCGCCGGCTTTGTATTTGCCTTTTTTTGCGTCCGGCGTGCGGGCGAAAATTTTACGCAGCTCATCGTGCACATTGGCGTATGTCGCAACGGTGGAGCGCACGTTGATACCGATAGGCGTAGCGTCGATGAGCTTCACTTGGTCGATGCCCTCGGCGCTGACCGACTTCACATGCGCTGGTAGCCTTTCACCACGAATATGCGCCGAAAGCGCCGGAATAAGGCTTTCCAGAATGAGCGTCGTTTTGCCGGAGCCGGAAACGCCCGTAACAACGGTCAGGCGGCCTTTCGGAATATCCACTTCGAGCGGCTTCACCGTATGGATGCGGTCGGTGGAAAGGTGGATAGCGCCGTTTTGGAAAAGCTCGCTTTCGGGTGCTTTCTGTCGCGAAATGCCCTGCTTTCCCGCCAAAAACGGGCCAATCTGCGAGTTTTCGTTTATCTTAATGTCGTCTGTTGTGCCCTCCGCGATGACATGGCCGCCTTTTGCACCGGCTTCCGGGCCCATTTCAATGAGCCAATCGGCCTCATTCAAAATCTGCGTGTCATGGTCGACGAGCAGAACGGAGTTGCCGTCGTTGATGAGATCGTGCATCACGCCGGTGAGGCCGACGATGTTCGCCGGGTGCAAGCCGATGGAAGGCTCATCGAGCACATATAAAACGCCGGTGGTGCGGTTGCGTACGGCACGGGCAAGCTGCATGCGCTGGCGCTCGCCTGTGGAAAGCGTGGAGGCGGCGCGGTCCAGCGTCAAGTAGCCGAGCCCTAACTCCAAAAGGCGCTTGGCATTCAATGTAAACGAATCGCAGATGCTCTGCGCCATGGGACGCATTTCTTCGGGCAGCGAACCCGGCACGTCCGTGACCCAATCGGTGAGGCCGGCGAGCGTCATACGGCAGACTTCATCTAAAGAAACGCCGCGAAGCTTCGGAGCGCGAGCTTTCTCCGATAGCCGTGAGCCGCCGCAGTCCGGGCACGGTTCGGTCTTGAGAAACTTTTCCACGCGCTTCATGCCGTTTTCATCCTTGACTTTGGAGAGTGCGTTTTCCACGGTATACACGGCGTTGAAGTAGGTGAAATCCATTTCGCCTGCTGCGCCGCTCGTTTTATTCTGGTAGATCATGTGCTTTTTAATGGCAGGGCCGTGAAACACGATGTCCTTTTCTTTTTCCGTCAGCTCGCGGAACGGCACGTCGGTGCGCACGCCGAGGTCGCGGGCGATGTCCTTCATCAAAGACCACATCAGCGTCTGCCACGGGCGCACGGCGCCTTCGTCGATCGTGAGGGTGTCGTCCGGTACAAGGGTGCTTTCGTCCACAATGCGCACGATGCCGGTGCCGTCACATTTGCGGCACGCGCCTTGGCTGTTGAACGCGAGTTCCTCCGCGGACGGCGCGAAAAATTCCGCACCGCAAACAGGGCACACGCACGGCTGACCCGCCGCGACGGCCAATGTCGGCTGAATGTAGTGCCCGTTCGGGCAGCGGTGGCTTGCAAGGCGCGAGTACATCAGGCGCAGGCTGTTGAGTAACTCTGTGCCCGTGCCGAATGTGCTGCGGATGCCCGGTACGCCGGGGCGCTGGTGCAGTGCGAGCGCGGCCGGGACATATAGAACTTCATCCACCTGCGCCTGTGCCGCCTGCGTCATACGGCGGCGCGTGTAGGTGGAAAGCGACTCCAAATACCGCCGTGAGCCCTCTGCATACAAAACACCGAGCGCAAGCGACGATTTGCCGGAGCCCGAAACACCCGCTACGCCAACGATCTTATGCAGCGGCACATTGATGTCAATGTTTTTGAGGTTGTGCACGCGTGCACCGCGCACCTCGATGTGGTCGACAAGATTGAATTTGTGCTTTGCTTGTTCCATTTATTCTTCCTCCGCTTTGCGGTTGATCTCTTCCAAAAAGGCCTTGCCGTAGCGATGCGCCTTGCGCTCGCCCACGCCGGAGACCTGCAAAAGCTCCTGTTCGTCCGTCGGCATTTTGGCGCACATATCGCGCAAAGTGGCGTCGGTGAAAACGACGTAGGCCGGCACACTCGCTTTTGCGGCAAGCGCGGCACGCAGCTTTTTCAGCCGTGCGAAAAGCTCCGGGTCGGCATCGCCTGCGGCCTTGTCCGGCTTCTTCGCTTTTTCCTGCGGCACGGGAATACGCATTTCAAAGCTTTTTTCCCCGAGCAAAACCGGCCGCGCGTTCTGCGTCAGCTTTAAAACCGGGTATTGCCCGTCGGTCTGGATGAGCAATTCCTGCATCAAAAGTGCGTCGATGATACGCTTAATTTCAAAAATCGGCTTTTCGCGCATGAGCCCGTAGGTGGACTGTGTTTGCAGATTCATCTGCAAAACACGCTCATTTTCACTGCCGCGCAGAATGTCGCAGATCATGCTGATGCCGAGCCGCTGCCCGGTGCGCGCCACGCAGGAGAGCACCTGCTGTGCTTCCACGGTGGCCTCTACCAAAACGGAGCCGCCCGCGCAGCTGGAGCAATTGCCGCAGTATTCCTCGGCGGGCTCGCCGAAGTATTTTAAGATGAATGCGCGCAGGCAATCGGCCGTCGTGCAGTAATATGTCATTTTTCGCAGACGGTCGTATTCTCGCTGGATGAGCTTTTCCTGCGTTTCAAAGTCGAGGTCGGGGTTCGGGTCGCTGTTTTCGATTAAATAGCGGTTCGTGCGCACGTCCTGCGGGCTGTAAAGCAAAATACACTCGGCGGGGCTGCCATCGCGCCCGGCACGCCCGGCTTCCTGATAATAGCTTTCGAGGTTTTTCGGCATGTTGTAGTGGATGACGAACGACACGTTGGATTTATCGATGCCCATGCCGAACGCGTTCGTCGCGACCATAATGGGCTTGCGGTCATAGACGAAATCGTCCTGATTCCGCCGGCGTTCTTCCTCCGGCAGACCGGCGTGGTAGCGCGTGGAAGGGATGCCCTTGTCGTTTAAAAGCGCGTCCACTTCTTCCACGGTGCGGCGCGTGGAGCAGTATACAATGCCGCATTTGCCCGGGCGTTCCTCAATGAGCTTCAAAAGCGCCAGCGCCTTACTGTGCGGCATCTGCACGCCGAAATATAAGTTCGGGCGGTCAAAGCCCGTCGTGATACGCACGGAGTCAATGAGGTGCAGGTGCTCCGCAATGTCCTTGCGCACGGCTTTTGTTGCCGTGGCGGTGAATGCGCCGATCGTCGGGCGATTTTTCAAACTTTCGGCAAATTCCGCAATTTTTAAATAGTCCGGGCGGAAGTCCTGCCCCCACTGAGAGACGCAGTGCGCTTCGTCCACGGCGATGAGAGAAATATTGAGGTTCTCTACGGCCGTGCGGAAATTCTCGGTCGAAAGGCGTTCCGGCGCGACGTAAACGAGCTTATACAACCCCTCGGATAAATTGTGCAGTGCGCGGCTGTACTGTGCCGGGGTGAGCGAGCTGTTGAGGTATGCCGCGTGCACGCCCGCCTGCGTCAGCGATTCTACCTGATCTTTCATCAGCGAAATGAGCGGGGAGATGACAAGCGTGATGCCCGGCAGCAGGAGTGCCGGTACCTGATAGCACACGGATTTGCCTGCGCCCGTCGGCATGACGCACAGCGCATCGCGGCCCGTGAGCAGTGCGTCTACAATTTCCTCCTGACCGCGGCGAAAGGACGTGTAACCGAAATAGCGCCGCAGAATATCGAGTTTCGTTTCCATAGATCTGTTCCTTTACGGTCAAAAATACCCGCGCGTGCAAAAGCACGGCGGGCATTTAACGTTTTAAATTAAGAGAGCTTCTTCATTTCGATGGTCTTCCAGTCGCACTCCTTGTCCATCCAGCGGATGCCGACATCTGCGTATTCGGCTTCGCCGCGCTGGTTGTCGAACGGGTCGATGCGCAGCTGTGTCTTTGGCGGGTCAAAATCCACCTGAAGCTCGCTGTTTGCCGCCATGCGGAACGGGTCGAGATTGCCAAAGTAGAAGTCGTTGCGCTCGCTGTCGCCCATGCGGTGCGCACTGCCGCCGAAGGACGGGTCTGCAAACAGCCAGCCGTAGGGAGCAATGTAGAACTGCGCCCAGTCGTGGCAGCCGGTGTCGTCCGGCGTGACGAACAGGCCGCTCTGCCAACGGGCAGGAATACCTGCGCAGCGGCACAGCGTGATGAACAGCAGCGCCTGCACGCCGCAGTCTCCGTGCAGCCCCGCGCCGTAATAATCCGGAATGCTGCCCGGCAGCGCGAAGTATTCGCGCACATACGAATATGTACCGACCTTCGTGCAGTAGTCGTAAAATCTGCGTGCGAGCAGAAGCGGGTTCTTCTCATCGCCGGAAAGCTCTTTGCAAAGCGCACGGATGAGCGGCGTGAAGCGAATGTGCGGGTAACGCTCCTCGGTGTCGAACGTCGGCTGCTCTGCACTGACCTGTGCGGATTCGAGGTTGTTGTATTTCACATAGGAAAGATATTTGTATTCGACCCAGAAGGTTTCGTTTTTCTCGAATTTGCCGCGGAACGAGACCGTGCGCGCGGGTGCATTTTCATCTGCAAGCTTATAAATGGGGTGGGAGGTCGCAAGGATCTCAATGTCGCGCATGTTCATCGCGTTCTTCGGTACGGGAAGATGCACGGTCAGTTCTTCGCCGGGACGGAAAACATCGTCATGCAGACGGAACTGGGCGCGCAGCTGAATGCTCCACAGCGCGTCGCCGTCTTTTTTCATGTCGCGTACATTTTGGCGCAGAAATTCCACGCGATCACTTTTGTCCTTCGGCGGCTTGCCTGCACGCGTGGCGATATCCGGGTAAACGCCCAAAAGCGTATCGTAGAACGTGCGGGAATACGTCGTTTTGCCGTTGATGTAGATCCAGTCGATGGCGCCGCGGTCACGCAATGCGTCAAGCTCTGCCTTCGTGAAATCCGGAATTTCCTTCTGCACGAGCGCCAAAGCGTCTTCTTCGCTGTATGTGTAGCCCGTCGGCAGCGCTTTCAAGACCTCACGCTCCAGTGCAAGGCGTGTTTTCATAAATGCCGGGACTTTCTCGTTTGCAAGGTATAGGTCGATAAGGTGGAACGCGCGGTCAAAATCGCCGCACCATTTTGCTTTTAAAATGTCTTCCGGCAGCGCGATTGCAAGCGTTTCAATATCTTTTTGGTTCATAACAGCAGCCTCCTTTGATGGATAAAGTTAACCGATATGCAGCACCGCGCACGCAATGCGGAAATAGATCAGCAAGGAAAGCGCGTCTACAATGGTCGTGATGAAAGGACTGGCCATGACGGCCGGGTCAAAACCGATGCGCTTTGCAAGCACCGGCAGCGAACAGCCGACAAGCTTTGCAGCGAGCACCGTTACAACAAGCGTGCTGCACACAACGATGGCGACTGGGATGGTCACACGATCAATGAGCAGCAATTTGACAAAGTTTGCGGCGGCAAGTGAAACACCGCACAAAAAAGCCACGCGCGCCTCCTTCCAGAGGATACGCCCGATGTCTTTATATTCGATCTCGCCGAGGGAAAGACCGCGGATGATGGAGACCGAAGCCTGACTGCCCGCGTTGCCGCCCGTGTCCATCAGCATGGGGATAAAACCCGTCAGCACAATAGAAGCGGAAAGCGCATCTTCAAACGAGGTGATGATGCTGCCCGTAAATGTAGCGGAGATCATGAGGAGCAAAAGCCACGGGATACGTTTTTTCCATGTGGCAAAAACGCCCGTCTTCATGTACGGCTTATCGGTCGGCGTGATAGCCGCCATCATTTCGATATCTTCCGTTGCCTCATCCTGAATAACATCGATCGCGTCGTCAACGGTGACAATGCCCACAAGGCGTTCTTCATTATCGACGACCGGAACGGCAAGAAAATCGTACTTGCCGAACAGGGAGGCCACTTCTTCTTTATCGGTATGGGTGGAAACGTAAATAATGTTCGTTTCCATGATATTGCGGATCAGCTCGTTTTTCGGGGCAAGCAGCAGGTCTTTCACGGTCACAATGCCTTTCAGCTTGCGGCGGCTGTCCGTGACATAGCAGGTGTACACCGTCTCTTTTTCCACGCCGATGGCACGGATGCGGTCAAACGCTTCCTCCACCGTCATGCCGCGCTTCAAATCGACGTATTCCATCGTCATGATGGAGCCCGCGCTGTCTTTGGGGTAATTTAAAATCTGGTTAATGAGTACGCGCGTTTCGGCGTCCGTGTGTCGCAGAATGCGCTTGACGAGGTTTGCGGGCATTTCTTCAATCATGTCTGCAGCGTCGTCCACATACAGCTCGTTCACGACGTCGTGCAGCTCTTTATCACTGAATGCTTCAACAAGCACCGTCTGTTCGTCCGGGTTCATATAAGCGAACGCGTCCGCTGCAAGCTCTTTTGGGAGCAGGCGAAACACAAGCGCCATCTTTTCACGCGGCAGATCTTCAAAAAGCTCTGCCACGTCTGCCGGGTTCATGTCTTTCAGAAGATTGCCCAACTGGGGGAAATCTTTATGCTCCAGCAGCTCTAAAATTTTGTCCAACATATCCAACATAGTTCGTCCGTCCTTTCTCTGCAATCGTGCAAAAATCGGCAATCGGACGATACGGTTTGAGCTCAGCCGTTTACAAATGTAAGGTCACGCAAAAAACAAGCGGAGAAAATCGCCTGTTTTTCTGCGGGCGGCTGCATCCGTTCTCGAGGAACCGCACCGCCACTACTGCCAGCGTCCATTTTCTCCACTCCTTTGTTTTAGTATTTTTGTCAGTGTATTTGCAAATAATCGCAAAGTGCTTTTGCGTTTTTGCATACGGAAACAAAACGCCGCATTTTTGTCGGCGTTCTTATCTATAAAGTTACCCTTTTTTCGAATAATTGTCAAGCCTAACAAACGACTTTTCGGGAATTTTACGTCAGAGATTTCGTTTGGGGTTCGCCGTCTGCCGCAAGAGATAATCAATGCTCACGTTATAGAAGTTTGCGAGTTTAATTAGAATGTCGTCCGTAAGCTGCTGCTGGCCTGTTTCGATATAACTGTATTTGCGCTGTGTAATGCCGATTGCATCTGCGACTTGCTGCTGCGTTAAATCAGAGTCCTCCCGCAGATCACGTATTCTGTTTTCCGTCAATTTTTTCACCTGCTTTGAGTGGTATCCACTCAAAGTATATGTAGACGGATTTTATCTATTGACTTTTAGACATATTTCATCTAAAATTGGGAAAAGAGGAGAGACAGGAGAGAAAAGCCATGCTTAAACGATGGGGACAAGTAATTTTGTTCATGCTGTTGGTATGCTTTCTTCTTACGACCTGCACCTGTGCGCATAAATGGAAGGAAGCCACCTGCACCGAGCCGAAAACCTGTGTATATTGCGGTATGACGGAAGGCGAGCCGCTTGGGCATGATTGGAAAGCCGCTACGATCAACTACCCCAAGACCTGTGTTCGCTGCGGTAAAACAGAAGGTGAAGCTTACGGTATCTATTAAAAAAACCGATGCAGAGTTTCGACTGCATCGGTTTTTTGTTGGCTTTAATTTATCGCTCCATATTGGAGTTGCGCTTTGTGATGGCTTCCCACAGGCCATTTAAGTACGCGGCGCCGAGGGCACGGTCGTAAAGGCCATAGCCGGCGCGGCCGGTCTCGCCCCAGATCATTCTGCCGTGGTCCGGGCGGATGTAACCGTTGAAACCGTTTTTGTAGAGCGCGTTCAAAATGGCATACATATCGAGCGAGCCGCATGCAGAGTAGTGTGCGCGCTCCTCAAAACCGTTTTCCAGCACGGCGACGTTGCGGGCGTGAACGAAATGGATGCGGCCCATCGCGGCATATTTTGCCGCCATGTGCACCACATCGTTTTCGGCACTGCATCCGAGCGAGCCGGTACACAGCGTGATGCCGTTGTGCGGGTCATCGACGATTTTCAGGAAGCGGTCGAGATTCTTTTCGCACGTGATAATGCGTGGCAGTCCGAAAATGCTCCAGCACGGGTCGTCTTCATGGATGGCCATATTCACGTCACATTCCGCAGCGACGGGAATGATGCGCGCAAGAAAATAAGTGAGGTTTGCCCAAAGGTCTTCCTCGGTCATTTTGTTGTATTCCGCCACGACGGCCCTCAGCTCCTCGCGTGTGTAGCTTGCGTCCCAGCCGGGCAGCGTGAGGTCGCTGTCGCTTTTCAGCGGGTCCACGGCGTCCACCTGCTCTTTATAGTAGACAAGGCTTGTAGAGCCGTCCGGCAGGCGGTGGTCAAGCTGCGTGCGCGTCCAGTCAAACACCGGCATGAAATTGTAGCAGATGCAGCGGATGCCGGCCTCGGCAAGGCGGCGAATGTTCTCGCAGTAATTTTCGATATAGCGGTCGCGCGTGGGTTTGCCGAGTTTGATGTCCTCGTGCACCGGCACACTTTCAATGACCTCAAATTGCAGGCCGTTATCTTCCGTTTGTTTTTTCAGCGCGGCAATGCTCTTGCGGCTCCAAACTTCACCGACGGGCACGTCGTATACAGCGGTGACGATGGCCTGCATGTTCGGAATCTGACGAATATTTTGGAGGGTCACGGGGTCGTCCGGGCCATACCAGCGAAATGACATTTTCATAGATATAATCAACCTTTCCGGTGTATTCACGTGTTATTCAGGTTCATCGTAGCACATCGGGTGAAAAAACTCAAGGGGCTAAATTCCTTTTGCGCCGATTTCCAATCAAACGTGGGATTTATACACAGTTTTGCGCAGGTGGTCTTTGTATCTTTCGCCGAAATCGCGGACAAGATGCAAAAATCTATAAAAACACCTTGAAACTTACGTGTCTTTTAGTATAATAAGGTGTATAGCGCGTAGTTTAGAGAGCGCAGACAGGTTATTTATTTTAAATCGAGAGGAGTCCAATTTATTATGTCTAAAGTAGTAAGAGTAGCAGTCGTGGGCTATGGCGGCATGGGCGGCTGGCACACGAAGAGATTACAGGAAATCCCGGGTGTTGTAGAGCTTGCAGGCGTATACGATATTAAGCCGGAGCGCAACAAGGTTGCTGAGGAAAACGGTATTCACGCATACAGCTCTTTTGAGGAGTTGCTTGCCGACAAGACCGTTGATGTTGTAACGGTCGCAATCCCGAACGATCAGCACAAGAAGGTTTGCATTCAGGTTATGGAAGCGGGCAAGGTTGCCATCAGCGAGAAGCCGGTCACGCTTTGCACTGCTGATCTCGAAGAGATGATCGCAGCCTCCAAGCGCACGGGCTCCGTCTTCACGGTGCATCAGAACCGCCGTTGGGACGAGGATTTCCGCGTTGCGGAGAAGATTGCAAAGTCCGGCCAGCTCGGTCGTGTTTTCGCCATTCAGTCCCGTGTTCACGGTTCCCGCGGTATCCCGGGCGACTGGAGAAACACGAAGGCACAGGGCGGCGGCATGGTTCTTGACTGGGGCGTGCACCTCCTTGACCAGATGAACATGATGATGGGCAAAATGCCGATTTCCGTTTACGCAACGCTGTCCAACGTAACGAACGAAGAAGTGGACGACGGCTTCACCGCTACGTTCAAGTTTGATAACGATCTCGTGTTCACCGTAGAAGTCGGCACAAGCAACTTCATCAACCTGCCGCGTTGGTATATCGAAGGTCTGAACGGCACGGCTGTCATCGATGACTTCCAGGTCAACGGCAAGATTGTCATCGCAACGGCGGACGAAGAGCACGATGCAGTGCCGATCGTCACCGCAGCAGGCCTCACGAAGACCATGGCGCCGAGAACGCCGGAAACGATCAGCGAACTTCCGCTGCCGAGAATCGACTGCGACATTCACGATTATTATCGCAACATCGCAGCAGTTGTCAACGGCGAAGCAGAGCAGATCGTCACGCACGACCAGCAGCGCCAGCTGATGAAGCTGATGGAAGCGATCTTTGAGAGTGCAGAGAAGAATCAGGTCGTTTACTTCTAATTCGAATTAAGATGAATTGAGAACAGCTCCGGGCGAAAAGCTCGGAGCTGTTTTTGCGTATTGTAAGCTCAGTTTATTCGTCAAACACGAATTCATCTTCGCCGAAGCGTTCCGGATGATATTTCATGCTGTCTGCTTCCGTAATGGTGCGCTGTACACGGCAGGGGTTGCCGACGGCCACGCTGTTTGACGGAATGTCCTTCGTTACCACGCTGCCTGCACCGATGACACAGTTATCGCCGATGGTCACGCCCGGGCATACGACGACGTTTGCGCCGAACCAGCAATCGTTGCCGATGGTGACGGGTTTTGCGTAGCAAACGCGAATTTCACGGCCGTCTTTTGTTTTCAGCACGCGGCGTTCCTCTGCGATGATCGGGTGCATCGGCGTGACGATGGTCACGTTCGGGCCGAAGTTGCAGCGGTCACCGATGGTCACGGGCGCGTCATCCTGAATGGTCAGGTTGAAGTTGCCGAAAAAGCTCTTGCCGATGTGCGTGTGCGTGCCATAGTGGATCTGGATCGGCCCCTGCACAAACGAGCCCTCGCCGAAATCGCCGAAGATCTGGTGCACGATTGCATTACGCTTTTCGGTTTCGTCTTCGAGCGTTGCATTATAGGCGCTGCAAAGGTTGTGGCAGCGCAGCTTGATGGCTTTCAAGTCCGGGTGACCGGGGCAGAAAAACTGCCCGGCAAAGATTTTTTCTTCCTCTTTCATATAAATTCCTCCCAAAATGTTTATCGTAACGGCCTTTGTCGCTTATTGTGGTTTATCGAGCACAAGCACGCCATAAGGCTCCATGGTATACGTGCCGTCGAGCGTTTCGCGTGTAAGCAGCTCCTTCGTCGGCTTTTGCACGGTGACGGTTTGCGGCTGTGCGGTGTAGTTCAGCAAAAACGCGTAGCTGCGGCCGTTTTTCTCGTTTGTACGCACCGTGAGCTCGATCTCCTCGGGCAGCTCCAGCCAGCCCGTCACAGGGCAAAGCTCTGCTTTCGGCAGCAGCTCCAAGAGCGCCGCAGCGGTCTCCTCCGCAAAAACGGAGCCGCAGGCGTAGACCGTGCCTTTGCCGACGGTGTTTTTGGTCAGCGCGGGTTTGCCGTTGTAATAGTTACCGTCATATGTCGCCAGCACCTCGCAGCTTTCAAAATCCGGGCGCAGAATATCGTTAAACGTCGGCGCGGGGATTTTCTTTTCGCCGAGCGTCATGTATTCCTTTTCGTCCGCCGGGCCGATGAACGTGAAATCCTCCACGGTGCAGCCGGTCAGCGGCGCTAAGAGCCCCGGCATCGGCATCATGGGGCACTGCCCGTCAATATCTTTATAGCCGGAGCGGCAGCCGAAGAAAAGAGTGCCGCCGTTTTCGGCGTAAGCGCGTAATATTTCCGCGCGGGCGGGCGTCATGATGGTTGGGTGCGGGTACACAGCAGCCGTGAAATTTTCGAGCGGCTGGGACGTGCCCTCGTCGTTGATGTTGACGAACTCGAACGGGATGTGTGCGCGCTGCAAGGCTTTGAACCACCCGTCGGTGCTCTCCCGGTTCAAGGGTCCGTGCCATTTGTCCTCCATGCCGTCCCACTCATTGTCGTAGTCGCAGAGGATTGCGAACTTTGCCGTATGCTTCGTGCCTGCGATGCGCTGAATCTTCTGAATATCCTCGCTTACGCGCAATAGCTCTTCCGTGCGGCGGTTCGGGAAATTATCATAGTTCAATAATCCGTGCCAGTACATTTCTGTGCCGAATGTGCAGGTACGCCAGCGGAAGTAGCTGACAAAATCTGCACCGTGCGCGATAGACTGGAATGTCCACAGTCTTAACTGACCCGGCTTCGGCGCGGGCTGCAGAAGGCGGGTGTTCCAACCGCCGGGGCCGGATTGCTGCTCCATGATGCCGAAACGGTTTGAGACGCTTCGCGTTTTTGCAAGGTTAAATGATGTTTCGCGGTCGCGCAGGGAGCGCGGAGAGAGCTTACTGCCCTCCATCGCAAACGCGAAGTTCGGGTAGCTGTCATACGTTATGAAGTCAAGCTTTTCCTTGACAAGCTTGTGGTTATCGAGCACGCCGAAAAGTCCGTTTGTCGTGATGAACTGCTCCGGACGGCGATATTTCCGGATAATATCCGCCTGTATGCCGATATAGTTTATGGCCGCTTCGGAAATGAAACGCTTTTCCTCCAGCATCATGTGCGGATTGTTGGAGTTTGCGAGCGTGTAGCGCGAAAGGTGAACCTGCTCCCAGTCCGTGTAGGTCTGGTTCCAGAATGTCGTGCCCATAGCGCGGTTCAGGTTTTCGAGCGTGCCGTATTTCTCTTTAAGGTACTTTCTGAACGCCTCGTGGTCGCTCGGCGCGTGGTAGCTGTTTGTTTCGCAGTTGACTTCATTGTCGATCTGCCAGCCGATGATCGCAGGATGTGCGCTGTAATGCGCCGCAATGTGCTCAACGATCTTCTTTACAAAATCGAGGTACACGGGGGATGTCATGTTGTGATGCTTGCGCATACCGTGGTAGACCGGGTGGCCGTAAATATCACAGTTTAATACTTCCGGGTATTTTTCCGTCAGCCAGGCGGGCGGGGTCGCGGTGGGCGTGCAGAAGATGACCTGCATCCCGCAGTCCTTTGCCACATTTAAAAAGCGGTCCCAAAAGCTGTCGTCAAAGCGCCCTTCCTCCGGCTCAAAGAGGTTCCACGCGAATTCCGCCACGCGGATGACACCGATGCCGTAGGATTTCATGCGCAGCATATCCTCTTTCCAGAACGAAGTGTCCCAGTGCTCCGGGTAGTAGCATACGCCGAGCTCTATCGTGTTGCCGTTTAACATAGTATATGCTCCTTTATCTGTGCTCGCCGATGAAGAACAGCGCTACGGTACCGGGGCCGGAGTGTGCGCCGATGACAGGACCGATGAAGTTGATATAAATGTTCTTCACACCGAATTTTTCGCGCACGCGGTTTGCGACGTATTCGGCGTCTGCCAGGCAATCGCCGTGGCTGATGAACACGGTCTGGTCCGCGGGCTGAATGGCGGTCTCTTCCATTTTCTGCACAAGGGCATCAAGGGACTGCCGTCTGCCGCGCACCTTGCTGACCGGGATGAGGTGGCCCTCGTCATCCACATGCAAAACGGGTTTTACGCCGAGCAAAGTGCCGACGAGCGCTGCTGTGGCGGAAACGCGGCCGCCGCGCTTTAAGTGGTTGAGGTCGTCCACCGTGAACCAGTGGCAGAGCTTCAAAACGTTTTCACCGAGCCACTTATACAGCGAATCAATGTCCGTGCCGGCACGCTTCAGCATGGCTGCATGGTATACGAGCAAACCTTCGCCGAGGGACGCGCAGAGCGAATCGAACACATAAATTTTGCGCTCGGGATACTTTTCTTTCAATTCATCGCGCGCGATGAAGGCGCTTTGGCAGGTGCCGGATAAACCGCTGGAAAACGCAATGTACAGAACGTCTTCGCCGCCTTGCAGAACAGGCTCAAAGACCCGTGTGAATTCGTCGGCATTGATCTGCGATGTGGTGGACATTTTGCCCTCGCGCAGCTTTGCGTAGAAGGTTTCCGTCGGCATATCCGAAAGATCTGCCTTGTCTTTATATGTTTTACCGTCGATTGTAAAGCGGAGCGGCACCACTGTGAGGCCTAACTCTTCGATCATTTTATGATCCATATCGATGGTGGAATCGGTGATGATTTTGTAACCCATAGTTATCTTTCCTTTCCGTGCCTTAAAAACGCATTTCTGCGCGGCACGTCGTTATTATAGCACAGGCGAAGCGAATTTGTCTATGCGTTTTTTGTGTAAACTACCCTTTGCGGTTCCGCCGATAATCGAGATAATCCTGCAAAATGATCGTCGCCGCCACGGCGTCCACGGTTGCTTTGCGGCGCTTACCGCGCGTATTTGTTTCGTTTAAAAAGCCGTGTGCCGTGATCGTCGTGCCGCGTTCGTCGGAGAAATCAACGGGCAGCCCGGTCTTTTCTGCAAGCTCCGCACCGAAAGCGCGCGCGTTCTGCGCGCTTTCGCCCTCGCTGCCATCCATGTTGCGCGGCAGACCGACAACGATCTGCTCGGCGCGGCGCGCTTTGGCAAGCTGCGCTACACGCTCCAAAAGGCGCTCGCGGTTGTGCTCGTTCACGACCTCCACGGGGCTTGCGAGCAGCTCGCTTTTATCGCATACGGCAACGCCTGTACGCGCTTTGCCGAGGTCTACACCTAATATAACCATGTTCTGTTTCCTTTCAATGTTTTGCTTTTCTTCAGTATAACACGGTTTTTAAAAATAGAAAAGCACCTGCTTTTGCGATTTCAAAGAGCAGGTGCAAAATCTGTATGTTTTTATTATCGCACATTCGTCACAGTGCCGACGGCGACGTAGTTGTCGCACACTGCGCCAAGGTCGGTGCCTTCGCTGCCGTGCCAGTTTCTGCCGGGCACGACCGTGTATTCCACCGTGCCGTCCCCGAGTGTTTTGCAGGTGAAGCTGTCCGTGTAAAAATCATCCTGCGAAACGGCGCAGCCGTGCTTTACACCCTTGCAGTCTTCCGGTGCGCAGCCGGGAAAGTTGATGTTCCAAACCGTGTTTTGCGGCAGAGGTTTATCAATATATTCACCGATGAGCTCATGCAAGTAGCGGTCGGTCACGGGATGATAATCGAGGTTGGCCTGGGAAAGCGCGATGGCGTGGATCCCCCAGAAAGCGGCCTCCAGCGCAGCGCCCGCCGTGCCGGAATACTGAATATCGCCGGAAATATTGTAACCGCTATTGATGCCGGAAAGCACAACGTCAGGCTTGCGACCGAGCAGATGGATGCCCACGCGCACACAGTCCACCGGCACGCCGCTGCATTCATACGCTTTTACGCCGTCCATGTAACCCGGACGCTCGCGCACGTAAAGCGGCTCTAAATACGTTACGCTGTGCGATTTGCCGCTGCGCTGGCTCTCCGGTGCGACGACCCACACTTCGCCGAATGCTTTTGCTGTCTCTGCCAGCTGGCGAATGCCGCCTGCGTCAATGCCATCGTCATTCGTAATTAAGATCAATCTGCCCATGTTTGCTCCTCCGTCATGCAAAAACTTTTCGCTTGAAGTATACCATATCTATTTCGACAAGTCCAGACAGAGATTCAAAATTCCGCTTTGTCATATCTGCTTATAATTATTAAAATTTTGAAAATTATATAGAAATATAGCACGATTTTCTTGCAAAAGAAGCAAATTGCGGTATAATGTTCTTAATAGAACAAAAAGGCTGCGGTTCGGTTGCAGCCGAGGAGAAGTTGTAAAAGGACAAGCGCGTTATTCGTTTGCCCGAAGAAAGGAATCTTGCTTATGTTGAATCTTATTCCCGCGCCACGCGGATCGGTGCACATGCAGGAGGGCAGTGTGAAGCTGCCGGAGACCGTCACCGTTTCGCTCGGTGATTTTGCACCGTGGTGCCTTGAGGCATTTGCTGCAAGACTGGACGGCCACGTGGAGACCGCCGAAAACGGGTTTATCACGCTGAAAAAGGCCGATATCGCAAAAGAGGGCTACAAGCTGACCGTCGCAAAGGACGGCATCACCGTGGAAGCGGCGGACGAAAGCGGCGCCGTGTGGGCACTGACGACTGTCACGGAGCTTACAGCAGAGGGCGAAGCGCTGCCAATCGTCACCATTGAAGACGCACCGCACTACGGTCATCGCGGCCTGTCGCTTGACTGCTCCCGTCATTTCTTTACGGCGGACGAAGTGAAAAAGGTCATCGACCAGATGACGCGTGTGAAGCTGAATGTTCTGCACTGGCATCTTGTAGATGACCAAGGTTGGCGCATCGAGTGCAAAACGCTGCCGCTGCTGCACGAAACGACCGGCACGTATTACACGCAGGAGGAGATCAGGAGCGTTATCGAATATGCCCGCGTGCGCGGCATGGAGATCATCCCGGAAATCGATATGCCGGGCCACACCAGATCGATGATTGCGGCATACCCGCATTTGAGCTGCTTTGGCGAAAAGACGGAGCTGTGCCAGTTTGGCGGCATTTTTGAGAAAATTCTCTGCCCCGGTAAGGATGAAACATTCGAGTTTATTGAAAAGCTTCTGACAGAAGTCTGCGCACTGTTCCCGGACGACCGCTTCCACATCGGCGGTGACGAAGCGCCGAAGACCGAATGGAAAAAATGCCCGCACTGCAAGGCGCGCATGGAAGCGCTTGGCCTTACCGATTATGAAGATTTGCAGGGCTATTTCACGAAGCGTGTCGTCGCTATTCTCAAAAAGCACGGCAAGCGCGCCGTCTGCTGGAACGATGTTCTGGAATCCAAAGATGTCGATACCGGAAACATCATACAGTATTGGACGGCGCAGCATGAAGCGCCGGTGCCGGCATTTATCGAGCGTGGCGGCAAGGTGATCTTCTCCAATATGTCCGCTTTGTATTTCGATTACCCGCATGGCATCAATTCGTTGAATAAGGTCTACCATTATCAGCCGGTCGTCATGGGCAAGAGCTACGCAGACAGTCCGAATATGCTCGGTTACGAAGCGGCATTATGGTCGGAACAGGTGGAAACGCCGGAACATCTCGAAGAATTGCTGTTCCCGCGCCTGTATGCCGTATCCGAAATCGCGTGGAACGAAGCGGGGGATTACGCAGATTTTGAACACCGCGCGGAAAAGAAAATTGAAATTGCCGCAAAGCAAGGCGTGAACTGTATGACAAAAGACGGGTGGAACCCCGAGGGTGAAGCGCGCGTGCAGAGTGCCGCGACATTCATTGCACACATGATGAACCCGGGCGGCATCGGCACACCGCATACGGATGCGGAAAGAGAAATGGTGCGTCCCGTCATAGAGAAGTTTGCGCAGATTTGGTTCCGGCCGCAGGATGTTCCCGAAATGATGAAAAACGATGACCTCGTCGGCGCAGCACTTAACTTCATGAAAATGTTTCCGCCGGAGAACGATGAGACCAAAGGAGAATAAATAGAAACGAAGAAAACGGCTTTGCGGGTAAAATGCAGAGCCGTTTTGCATCTTGTTTTCGGAAAGCAAGCAAACGGGGTTTTGGCAGCTTTTCAATGGGCTTGTTCACAATTTGTTTACAAAATAATAATAAAAATGATAATTATTACTATTTACAAATCGAAAAAGGCGTGCTATAATAGTGCCAACAAGTGAGAGAGAAAGAAATCCCACAAACCTAAAGGAGGTGAAGCCGATGCCGGAAAAGTTCAGCCGAAAGCGTGAGGCGCTCTACAACGCACTGCGTGCCACAACGGTGCACCCAACCGCGGAGTGGCTCTACGCTGCGCTGCGACCCGAATATCCCGATTTAAGTCTCGGTACAGTTTACCGCAATCTTAAAAAATTCTGTGCAGAGGGTAAAGCGAGAAGCGTCGGCGTCATCAACGGGCAGGAGCATTTCGACGGCGATACTTCGGCACACAGCCATTTCGTCTGCGACTGCTGCGGGCGCGTGCTCGATATCTTTGAACCGCTTGTGGACACAGAAACACTCGAGCGCATTGAAGCGGAACACGGGTTTACAATCACAAAAGAAGACCTGCTGTTCGGCGGTGTATGCGCCGAATGCAAAGAAAAAAGCAAAAATAAAACGGCTTAAAAGCCGCAAACCAAAATCAATTTAAATTTTTAGGAGGATCTTATTATGGCAAAGTTTGTATGCACCGTATGTGGTTACGTTTTTGAAGGCGAAGCAGCTCCGGAGTTCTGCCCCGTATGTAAGGCACCGGCTTCCAAGTTCACGAAGCAGGAAGAGAACATGACTTGGGCGGCTGAGCACGTTGTCGGCGTCGCACAGGGCGTCAGCGAGGATATCCTTGCTGATCTCCGCGCAAACTTCCAGGGCGAGTGCAGCGAGGTCGGCATGTACCTCGCAATGGCAAGAGTTGCACACCGCGAGGGCTACCCGGAAATCGGCCTTTACTGGGAGAAGGCCGCTTACGAAGAAGCAGAGCACGCTGCAAAGTTCGCAGAGGTGCTCGGCGAAGTTGTAACGGACAGCACGAAGAAGAACCTTGAGATGCGCGTTGAAGCCGAGAACGGTGCAACCGCCGGTAAGTTCGACCTTGCAAAGCGCGCAAAGGCCGCAAATCTCGACGCCATCCACGACACCGTTCACGAAATGGCCCGCGACGAAGCCCGCCACGGCAAGGCGTTCGCAGGTCTCCTTAAGAGATATTTCGGTGACAAGTAAAAGGAGTGTATCTTATGAAATATGAGTGTCCCTGCGGTTATGTCTATGACCCCGCACTCGGCGATCCGGAAAACGGCGTTGCACCCGGCACGGCATGGGAAGATGTCCCCGAAGATTGGGTCTGCCCCACCTGCGGTCTCGGAAAAGATGCTTTTTACCCCGCTGAATAATTAAAAAAGAAGAGGAGAGGGATTTGATCCTTCTCCTCTTTTTGCGTTTATAATAAATTAGTCGTCAAATCTGCACGAGTACACGGTTTCGCCGTCGGCTGTGCATAGGATTTTAAAAGTATGAGAGTATGATCCAGACATTAGTTTTCCATACTTATCGTATAAGTATACTTCACCATATGCAGTGATATAATGTGATGTTCGCTCGATTTTGTTAAGTGAATATCTACAGCTTCCTGCATCGGCTGTAGGCCATTGGTATTGAATTTGTTTGTACAATTTTTTAACAACAATAGCTTCGACCTCACTATCTGTTAATTCATCTTCTTTACTAAAATCGAAGTCGTTCGCTGCATTGCTATATACATCTGCTTCTTCTTGCGTATCGCTTGAACTGCTTTCTGAAGATGTTCCGCAGGCACAGAGAGAAATGCACAACAGAAGTGCTAAAATTATGGATACTGTTCTTTTCATGAGAAATTCCTCCTACTTCTTTTGAATGTAAACGGTTCGTTCAATGACGGCTTCTTCTTGAACATCAACAATTTTAAATCCTTTTTCGTTTAGCCATCTTGAAAAGGCAGACTCATTTACAAGATAGCTCTTTCTTTTAGGCAAACTTGCACCTGTTTTGTCTGCATATTCACGGTCAGTTAACCGTAGGCTTGTGATATGTTCAAATATCTCGTCGAGCTTATCAAAGGTTGGTTTCTTCATCATTTCACCTCCTTAATGATATTTATTTGTATTACAAATAAATATCATATTACAAATCTAATTGTAGCATACTATAATTCGGCTGTCAATCTATAATTAGTATAGATTGTGAGGTGGAATTTGTGAAAAATGAACCTTTGAAGATTAAAAAGCGCGGAGAGGACGGGAACAGAATCATTTCCGTGCGTATTCGGGAAGATATTTTGCAAAGTCTTGATAAAATCGCGAGCGAAAGCAACTATTCGCGCAATGAGCTTATCAACGTGATACTTGAATACGGCATCAAGAATATAGAGATTGAATAATACAGAACCCCCGAAGGAAGACCGGATAAATCTCCCTTCGGGGGTTCTGTTGGGAAAGTCCACGAAAATTTCAGCGCCGAAAACGGAAGTTTCACGGCGCTGCTGCGGGAATATTCGTATTTTCGTGCGTGCTTTACCGCATGTGCACGTCCATCTGCGGGAACGGAATCTCCATGCCGGCTTCATCCAGCGCCTTTTTCACGTTTTCGTTGAGGTCAAAATAGAGGTCCCAGTAATTTTCCGGGGCGCACCAAACGCGCAGGACGAAATCGAGCGAGCTCGCGCTCTGCGTTTTCAGGCGCGCCAGCGGGGCGGGGTCTTTCAGCGATTTCGGGTCGCTTTCGGCAACGGAAAGCAAAATTTGCTTCACCTTGTCAATGTCACAATCGTAGGAGACAGAGAATGTCAGCTCCACACGGCGCTGTCCCTCCGCGCTGTAATTCGTGATGGCGGCGTTCGTCAGCGAGCCGTTCGGCACGGTCACGCGCTTGTTGTCCGGTGTCAGCACCACGGTGTATAAAACGCTGATGGCGTTCACCGTGCCGGCAATTTCCGTCGTTTCAATGTAATCGCCCACGCGGAACGGGTGAAAAAGCAAAATCATCACGCCGCCCGCAAGGTTCGTCACGGCGCCCTGAAACGCAAGGCCGATGGCAACGCCGCCCGAGGTGAACAGTGCGAGGAACGAGGCGGTCTCGATGCCAAGAACGCCGAAGCACATCAAAATGAGGATGATATACAGCACGATGCGGCTGCCGCTCGCCATGAACGAAGCGAGCCCCGGGTCCATTTTTTGATATAGTTTCGAGCGCTTGAAGCGGTTCATCAAAAATTTGATGAGCTTGCTGCCGATAAACAAAAGCAGCCCGGCGGCGGCTAAGCGAATGAGAAAGTAAAACGCCTGTTCGCCGACGTTTTTCAGCCATTTTTCAAGCTCGTTCACGGTGGGAATGTCCTCAAGCGGGTCGGTGACAGCCGTGTCAAACAACGTTAAAAATCGCGTCATAGGCACACCGTCACTTTCCGATGCGTTCCGTGTCGATGATGATGTTTACGGGGCCGTCGTTTTCCACACTTACGTGCATGTGCGCGCCGAATTCACCCGTGCATACTTTGCCGATAGGCTGGCTTTTCACCTGTTCCACAAAGTAGTTATATAATCTCAAAGCTTCACTCGGGGAAGCGGAACGGCTGAAATCCGGGCGGCGGCCATGCTTCATATCGGCGCTCAGCGTGATGTTCGAGACAATGAGAATATCGCCCTTGATGTCTTCGAGTGAGCGGTTCATCTTGTCGTTTTCGTCCTTAAATACGCGCAGGCCGCACACCTTCTGCACGAGAAAATCCGCCTGCGCGTCCGTGTCACCTTCCATGGCGCAGATGAAGACAACGAGGCCCTCGCCGACTTTGCGGGTCTCGCCGCCGTTTATGGTGATCTCTGCACCGTTTATACGCTGAATAACTGCTCTCATATTGTAAATTCCTTTCCGGTTGGTGGATTTTGACCGATAAAACGGGAGATTTCTTCGGTGTTTTCTCAATTATAGCAGGCTTTCGCTCTTGCTTCAAGCGGTTTTGTTTGTTATAATACTGTTGATTGAAAATCAGGTTATGTGCATGCAAAAAGACAGGGCGCAAAAGCGCCGCGATTTGAAAGGACGAATTATGCTGATCCACATAAAAAACGAAAACGAATCTGCTGCCATTGATACGCTCGGCGCCGAGCTCGTCTCCTTTATGGGCGATGACGGCTTTGAGCACATTTGGCAGGGCGATAAAACATATTGGGGCGGCCACGCGCCGGTTTTGTTTCCTATCGTCGGCGCGCTGCGCGATAACCGCACATGCATCAACGGCGAGTGGTACGAGATGAAGCGCCACGGCGTCGCACGCCACGAGGAATTCACCGTCACAGAGCAGGGAGAGGACTACGTCACTCTGCAGCTTACGGCGAACGAGGAGACGAAAAAGCAGTACCCGTTTGATTTTGTGCTGACGGTTTCCTATTACCTCACCGGCAGCAGCATCACGACGAAATTTACCGTTAAAAATGCCGATACGAAGCCCATGCCGTTCTGCATCGGCGGTCACCCGGGCTTTAATATCCCGATTCAGTCCGATGAAGTTTTTGAAGATTACGACATCGTGTTCGAGGAAAAGGAAGAGCAGAAATGCCCGACGCTCGATATGGAAAGCTGCTTGATCGATTTTGAGAAGACGAACTTCGAGCTTGACGATACGGATACCATCCCGCTGCAGCACAGCCTGTTCTATAGGGACGCGCTCGTGTTCGAGAACCTCAACTCCACCTGCGTTTCACTCAAAAGCCGCCAGTCCGGCCGCGGTGTGATGATGGAGTTTTCCGGCTTCCCGATGCTCGGTATCTGGTCTGCCGCAAACGACGGCCCGTATGTTGCGCTGGAGCCGTGGACCGGCTGCGCCACCGCCGTACAGGAGGACGACGTGTTTGAAAAGAAGCACGGCATGCGCACTTTGCAGCCCGGCGAAGAAGCCGAGTACGCCTACACGGTCTTTGAGATCTAAATTACAAAAGTACGTATACTATATATAATAAAAGCATATAGAGCATGCCCCGCAAACGGATGAAAAGTCCGATTTGCGGGGTTGTTTTATTGCCTAAAAATCTCAACCAAAGTTTGTTTGTTCTCACGGAGAGAAAATCGCGAAAAAGGGTTCCATTTTAACAGAATACAGTTATAATAGTCTAAACAAGCGTATGAAGTGTTTCTGTGTAAATATTCCATGCGCCTGAGGAGGAAACCGCACGTACGGTGCGGACTGTACCAAAGGTACAAAGAAAGCAGGATATGCATTGAAAGGAAAGGGAACGCTATGTTTCAGCTGAAATGGGTTTGGAAAAACCTGGAAGGCTGCCGAAAGCGATATGTTTTCGCGCTGTGCTCTACCGCTGTTCTTTCTATGATGGCGCTGGTCAACTCGGTTTTGACCGCGCAGATCATGGATACCGTATTTACGCCGGTAAAAGAGGGGCAGGGCACTACGCCGGAGCTTTGGCATCGGCTCGTTGTGCTCGTCTCCATTCTGATCGGTTTCACGATGTTCAGAATGTGCTTTAACTATCTTTCGGTCATGACGTACGAGACGTGCTCGCAGAAGCTGCTCTTTAAGCTGCGCCGCGATCTGTACGCAAACATGCAGGCGCAGGATAGCTCATTCTTCTCAAAGAACCGCACCGGCGATCTGATGACCCGCCTGACCGGCGACCTTGACATGGTGCGCCACACTACGTGCTATGTCATCCGCATGATCATCGACTGCGTGGTGCTGTTTCTCACCACATCCATCACATTCCTTTGTGTGGACTGGCTGTTCGCGCTTGCCATGCTGGCCGTAACGCCGATTATTTTCGTCCTGACGAAGGTTTTCGCAAAGCAGGTGCATCCGCTGTATGTCGACCTGCGCGAGCGCCTTTCGCGCATGAACACCGCCGCGCAGGAGAACATCGCCGGCAACCGTGTCGTTAAAGCCTTTGCTCGCGAAGACTACGAGATCGAGCAGTTTGATAAGAAAAACGAGGATTACCGTAAAGCGAATCTCAAAGCGTCGCTGCTGTGGTTCAAATTCTCGCCGTATATCGACGGTTTTTCGCAGTCGCTTTCCATCGCCGTTCTGCTCGTCGGCGGCTCGTTCCTCATCATGGGCCGCATTTCAATCGGCACGTTTGCACTCTTTAACTCGCTGTGCTGGACGCTGACGAACCCGATGAGCACGCTCGGCATGCTCATCAACGACCTGCAGCGTTTCTTTGCCTCTGCGTCGAAGATTGTCGAGCTCTACTACGCGCGCTCCACCATCGTCACGCGCCAGGATGCCGTGAAGAAGGAAGGCCGCGTGCAGGGCGCTGTGAAGTTTGACCACGTAACCTTAAAGCGCAACGGCACAGAGGTTCTGCACGACATCAATCTTGACATCAAACCCGGCGAGACCATCGCCATCATGGGACCGACCGGCTGCGGCAAAACGTCGCTTATCAGCCTCATCCCGCGCTTTTCGGATGTATCCGGCGGTACCGTCTCCGTGGACGGCACGCCTGTCGGTATGTATGATCTCAAAAAGCTGCGCGGCTCTGTCGGCATCGCCACGCAGGACGTGTTCCTGTTCTCCGATACCGTAGACGGCAACATTGCCTACGGCGACCCCGAAATGTCCGAGGACGATGTGAAGCGCTTCGCAAAGATCGCCTGCGTCGATTTCGTCGATAAGCTGCCCGAAGGCTTTGATACGGTCATCGGCGAGCGCGGCACCGGCCTTTCCGGCGGTCAGAAGCAGCGTATCGCGCTGGCGCGTGCCCTTGCCATCAAGCCGTCTGTTCTCATTCTGGACGACACCACCTCCGCCGTAGATATGGAGACCGAAAAATATATTCAAGACCAGCTTGCGCACCTTGATTTCGACTGCACGAAGATCATTGTCGCGCAGCGTATTTCCACCACGAAGCGTGCAGACCGCATCGTGATCCTTGATAAGGGACGCGTTGTGGATGTCGGCACGCACGAGGAGCTCATTTCCCGCCCGGGCTATTACCGCGAGGTTTATGAGCTGCAAAACGGCATTGCCGGTGAAAAGAAAGGGGGTGCTGCGTAATGGCAAGAAACCGTTTTGACGTTGACGAAACGCTGGAAACCCCATTTAATATCAAACACTTGCTGCGTGCAGGCGTGTATATCAAGCGGCACAAACAGAAAATGATCTTATCGCTCATTTTCTCCGCCATTTCCGCCGCGTGCGCGCTTGTAGGCCCTAAGCTCATCGAGACCGCCCTGAACGTCGCCGTGCCGAACCGCGATTATAAAATGCTGCTCATTCTGGCAGGCATCATGCTCTTATCCATTCTGCTTTCCATTTTCTTTTCCGTCAAGCGCTCACGCTACATGACGGTGGTGGGGCAGGCCATCATCTACGACATCCGCAAGGATCTCTTTGAGCATTTGCAGCGGCTTTCGTTCCAGTTCTACGACGACCGCCCGCACGGCAAAATTCTGACGCGTGTCATCAACTACGTGAACTCCGTTTCCGATGCGCTCTCCAACGGCATCATCAATTTCATTCTCGAAATTTTCAACCTCATTCTCATTGCCGTGTTCATGTTCATGTGTGATGTCAGGCTCTCGCTCGTCGTCATGGCGGGCATCCCGCTGTTCCTCATCATCGTGCTCGTCATCAAGCCTGCACAGCGCCGCGCTTGGCAGGATGTCTCCAATAAGAGCTCCAACCTCAATGCCTACCTGCACGAGAGCCTTGACGGTATGAAGATCACGCAAGCGTTCACGCGTGAAGAGGAAAATGCGAAGATCTACAACAATCTTAACACCAAAATGTACAAAAGCTGGATGAAGGCGCAGTACACCTCGAACCTCGTGTGGTTTTCCGTCAACAACATCTCCACATGGGTCGTTGGCGCTATGTACCTTGTGGGCTTCTCGCTTTTGGGTCCCGCCGTGCAAATCGGTACGCTCATCGCCATTTCCGCGTATGCGTGGCGCTTCTGGCAGCCGATTTTGCAGCTTTCCAACCTCTACAATACATTCATCAACGCCGTGGCGTATCTGGAGCGTATCTTCGAGATGATCGATGAGCCCGTGCTTGTCGATGACGCGCCGGACGCAACGGAGCTGCCGCCGATTAAGGGCGACGTGACGTTCGACGACGTGACATTCTCCTACGACGGCTCTATCAACGTTCTGGAGCACTTCAATCTCGATGTGAAAGCGGGCGAGTCCATCGCGCTTGTAGGTCCCACGGGTGCCGGCAAAACGACAGTCGTCAACCTCATCTCGCGTTTCTACAACATCAATTCCGGCCGGGTGCTCGTCGACGGGCACGACATCTCCAAGGTGACGCTGCACTCGCTGCGCGCGCAAATGGGCATCATGCTGCAGGACAGTTTCATTTTCTCCGGCACCATCATGGATAACATCCGCTACGGTCGCTTGGACGCCACGGATGAGGAGATCATCGCCGCTGCAAAGACCGTGCGTGCGCATGAGTTCATCAGCGAAATGCCGGATGGCTACTATACGCAGGTAAACGAGCGCGGCTCGCGCCTCTCGCAGGGCCAAAAGCAGCTTATTGCATTTGCAAGAACGCTGCTTTCCGACCCGAAGATTCTCGTGCTGGACGAAGCCACGTCTTCCATTGATGCGAAGACCGAGCGCCTTTTGCAGGAAGGCCTGCAGGCGCTTTTAAAGGGCAGAACAAGCTTCATCATCGCGCACCGCCTGTCCACCATCAAAAATTGTGACCGCATCCTGTACATCTCGAATAAGGGCATTGCCGAAAGCGGCAGCCACGACGAGCTCATGGAACAGAAGGGCCACTACTACCAGCTGTATACCGCACAGCTGGAAGAGTAAAACAAGCGAATATAAAGCTAAAAAGTAACCAGCCTCATCGCGCCGAATCCGACCGATGAGGCTGACTTTTTATAACTGAATATCTTCCGGCTTATCGTCGTACACGCCAAGCTCGAAGTTCCGCTTGCCGGGGAGCTTTTTGGGGATCTCCATGCTGTGCAGGTCTTGGTACGACGTAAACTCCGCGTCGTTTTGCGGCGGCGTGGGCATGAGGCCGGTGCACTCCGTGGCGCTTGCGACGCTCTCCGGCGTATCAGGGTAAATCGTCACATGCTCGCCGTGGGTGAACTTTTTTTCGTTTTTCTTTTGCATTTGGCATCCCTTCCTTCCCACAGTATTGTGCGCCGAAAAGCGAAGCTTATGCAAAAGAAAAAAGCACCGGTGAAATCAATCACAGGTGCCTTTTATCTCGCTGTTCTAATTTACAATTAGAGCTTTACGACATTTGCTGCGCGGAGCTTGCCGTTCTTCGGGTCGGTCTCGGTCTCAAAGGTGACCTTCTGGCCTTCGTTCAGCGTCTTGAAGCCGTCGCCCTGAATTGCGGAGAAATGTACGAATACGTCCTCGCCGCCCTCATCGTTGGAGATGAAGCCGTAGCCCTTTTCTGCGTTAAACCATTTGACTGTACCGTTGTTCATTGTGGTACCTCCATATAAAAATAAAGATTGTGTTCGTAAACGCCATACAAAAAACACAGGTCCTGTAAACCACCCAAAGAATGACTTACAAAGAAAACCTGTGAGACATTGACATTGTTTATTACACTATCCAAAGTATAACAGCTTTTCCGCCGAAAGTCAATCTAAATTTGTGGAGTATGCGGCCTTTTTTGTTCACATGTTTTTCAAAAAAACTTCCTCTTTTTTTCACGAAATATCAATTTCGTTTTCATATTCTTCCTCTATACTACGTAATGTACTCAGGAGGAACAAGAGAGAACCGAATGAGTTACAAACTTCTTCATTTTTTACTTCCTTCATTTCTTTAAAACGTTCCGCACCGGGTCGATAGCCGGGCGCTGCTTCCCCACAGCGTTTACGCGGAGCCGAAAATCGGAAACAGTTCGTTTCTTCCGATATTACCCCTATTTTTTTACCCCACTGTCCTCTGCCGGGTGCTGCGAGCCCGGCAGTGCGGCAGACCAAAAACGATCGCCTTTGCGTAACGATTTCCTTCGTTGTGCAAAGGTGTTTTTAATTGCCGCAAATACTTTTCTCTCCGCGTGGAAAAGTAAAAACAGAAGGCTCGTTTGAGCTTTCTGAATTTTTCTGCAAGGAGATGAGAAGGCTTGAATTTTGAAAATGAACCGCAACCGCACGCCCCAAAACGACGCGACATCTCGCTTTTTGAGGGCATCCGCACATTTGCGGCAAGCGTGGGCACGGCGGCTTTACTGATGCTTTCCGTGTGCGGGCTCATCGGTCTGCCGCTGCCGGAAAACGCAACGGCGCACGCCGTTTCCGCTTCCCATATCACGGCAAAGACAGAAACGGTGCGCACCGTGCAGCTTGGCGGCGATGTTTTCGGCATAAAACTTTTTTCGGACGGCGTTATTGTTGCCGCACTTTCGGAAATTTATGCAGACGGTGGCTTAAAATGCCCTGCACGCGAAGCCGGCATTCAGCCCGGCGATTATATCCTTTCCGTAAACGGCAATAACGTAGAGACGAACGCGGCGCTTTCCGCTGTGCTTTCCGAAAACGAAACGAACACGCTCACGCTGCGGCGCGGCACGGAAACGTTCACGGCGCAGGTTACTTCCGTTTTGTGCGAGGGCTCGTACAAAGCGGGCATGTGGGTGCGGGACAGCGCTGCGGGCATTGGCACCGTGACGTTTTACACCGAAGACGGCAAAGCGTTCGGCGCGCTCGGCCACGGCATTTGCGATGCCGACACGCGCAATGTTTTGGAGATCCGCAGCGGCGAGCCGGCTGCCGTTTCCGTCTGCGGCATCGAGCGCGGCAGCAGCGGTCGGCCGGGCCGCCTGCGCGGGTATTTTACGGGCGGCAAGAGCCTTGGCACGCTGACGCAGAACACGGAGCTTGGGCTTTACGGCAAACTCTCCGCACCGCACGAGGGCGAGACCATAGAGGTACTGCCGCGCGGAAATGTGCATACAGGTGCCGTACAGATCGCCGCCACGATCGACGATGAGGGTATGCGGCTGTTTGATGCGGAGCTTGAGCGCGTCAGCACAGACGGCAAGCAGGAAACACGTACCCTTGTGCTGCACGTGACCGACCCGGAGCTGCTTGCACGTACCGGCGGCATTGTGCAGGGCATGAGCGGTTGCCCCATTTTGCAGGACGGTAAGCTGGTCGGTGCGGTGACGCATGTTTTCGTAGATGATGCTACACGCGGCTATGGTATTTTTGCCGAAACGATGCTCGAAAACCTGAACGAAAATTAAGACGAGGGGGACGGTGGGCTGCGGCGCACGCGTCCCTTTTTCGCGCCGCATGGCCATGTTTCTCACAGAAGGTATGACACAATCTTACAGAATCGGTTTCCGTTCTGTTTCCTACATCTTTTTGGTAAGAAACTCGCCGGGATATTGGCTGTAATAAAAATATTTGATTATCTGCTGATTTTTGTCGAAATTAGAAGTGTATCAACTGAAAGCATGATGAAAGCTAACAAAATCAAGATACATATTTTTGTTAGGAAACAAATAAATTAAAGAAATTTCATTTACCCTCTTGAAATAGCGTGTATGATATGGTAAAATTTGTTCACAATTTAAATCACGCAGGAGGTAAGCCATGGAAAAGCAAATAAAGGTCATCATTTGTGCGGATGACGGCGAATGGAACCGTGAAAACACCGACGCATTGGCTTCGCGGGGTGCACAGGTTGTGACCGTAAACAGGAACGGAACAGCGCTACTGACCAAAATACGGGATGAAAAACCGGATGTGGTCGTAATGGATCTCTTTATGGCGGGCGTGGATGCGCTGGGCGTTATGCACGCTGTGAAAGCCGAGGGACTGCCAAAGCCGGTGTTTATCATCACGGCAGCGTATTCCTCAAACACTTTGGAGCGGCAGATCATGGAGGCCGGCGCAGATTATTACGCCATCCAGCCGTTCAGCAAAACCGAGATCATCGACCGTATCTTTACGTTGGCCGGTGCGGCACAGCATCCGTCAAACGGCACCAGCCGCAGCGACCTGCGCATTCAGGTCACGGAGATCCTGCACCAGATTGGCGTGCCGGCCCACATTAAGGGATACCACTATCTTCGGGATTCCATCATCATGGCCATCGAAGACCCGGAGATTATCAATGCGGTGACAAAACAGCTGTATCCGAGTGTGGCAAAGCAGTACGAGACCACGAGCTCCCGTGTGGAACGCGCCATTCGCCATGCGATCGAAGTCGCTTGGGATCGCGGTGATGTGGATGTGTTGAATTCGTATTTCGGTTACACCATTCACAATACGCGGGGCAAGCCCACGAACAGCGAGTTCATCGCCATGATTTCCGATAAACTGTGTTTGCAGATGGACAATGCGTCTTAATCGACAAAATGTGAATTTTTTACACATATTTCGTGCACCCCATTTATCAAAGCTAACACAAATTTCAGTACACAATTAAAACTGCATTTTGCAAAGCAACACCTTTTGACCGTAGCACCGAAAATCCGAGCGTTTATGCTTGATCTTGTCGGCAGGTTAAGAGGTGTTGCTTTTTTTACAGCAAAATCGCGTGCCGAAGCGGGGGAGAACCCACCGACGCGCGGTTTTACATAACAAAAGCCCTCCGAGATTCCTCCCGGAGGGCTTTGCTTGTGATTCGGTTGAGCGTTGTGACGAACTATGTTATTTCGCGAAATCGACCGCTCTGCTTTCACGGATCATGTTGACCTTAATCTGACCCGGATATTCGAGGTCTTCCTCAATCTTCTTGCAGATGTCGCGGGCGAGCAGCGTCATTTTCTCATCGTTGATCACTTCGGGCTTTACCATGACGCGGATCTCGCGGCCGGCCTGAATGGCGTAGCAGCGATCCACACCGTCAAACGATGCAGCCACGGCCTCGAGCTTTTCGAGACGTTTGATATAGTTTTCGATGTTCTCGCGGCGCGCGCCGGGGCGTGCTGCCGAGATGGCATCGGCTGCCTGCACCAGGCAGGCAATGACCGTTTTCGCTTCAATGTCGCCGTGGTGTGCGGCAATTGCGTGGATAACGGCTTCGCTTTCCTTGTACTTTCTTGCAACATCCACGCCGATCTCCACATGGGAGCCTTCAATCTCGTGGTCGAGCGCTTTGCCGATATCATGCAGCAAACCTGCTCTTCTTGCAATGGTGGGGTCAAGACCCAGTTCGGAAGCCATCATACCGGCAAGGTAAGAAACTTCCAGAGAGTGGTTGAGGACATTCTGTCCATAGCTGGTGCGGTAACGCAGCCGACCAAGCAGCTTAACAAGCTCATGGTGAATGCCGTTTACGCCGGCAGCAAGCACGGCGCGTTCGCCCTCGGCTTTAATGGTCGCATCCACTTCGCGGCGGGCTTTCTCAATCGTCTCCTCAATTCTGGTCGGGTGGATTCTGCCATCCGAGATCAGCTTTTCAAGGGCGATTCTTGCCACTTCACGTCTTACGGGCTCAAAGCTCGAAAGCGTAATGGCTTCAGGTGTGTCATCGATGATGAGATCCACGCCGGTAAGCTGTTCAATGGCGCGGATGTTACGGCCTTCGCGGCCGATGATTCTGCCCTTCATTTCATCGTTGGGCAGCGGAACGACGCTGATGGCGGCTTCGGATACGTGATCCGCCGCGCAGCGCTGAATGGCGACCGAAATGATCTCTCTTGCCAGCTTGTCGCATTCTTCCTTCGTCTGCTGTTCGTACTCCATTACTTTAATGGCCTTTTCATGCACAAGATCATCCTCAAGTAACTTGAGCAAATACTCTTTTGCCTGGTCCACGGTAAAGGAAGAGATCCTCTCCAACATGTCGATCTGACTTTTCTTAACGGATTCTGCCTCTTTCAGGCGTTCCTCCGCCTTGCGCATCTTATTTTCGACCGCGTTTTCTTTGGATTCCAGATTTTCCATCTTTTTATCCAAAGATTCTTCCTTCTGGGAAACGCGGCGCTCCTGACGCTGAATTTCTTTTCTGCGGTCATTCATCTCGCGTTCGGACTCGTTGCGCAGACGGTGAATTTCGTCCTTGCCCTCGAGCACGGCTTCCTTTTTCTTTGCGGCAGCCGTTTTGATCGCGTTGCTGATGATCCGCTTGGCTTCGTCTTCTGCCGAACCGATGGCAGCTTCCGCTTCTCTTTTTCGATGATTCACACCCGCAAAGAAAGCGACAGCACCGCACACGGCGGCTGCCAACACTGCGATCAGAACACAAACCCAAATTGGTACTTGTGGCATTGGGCACCTCCTTCGCTAAGGTTTTCGATATTCAATTACTAAATTAGGTTATGCAGGGTGCGTTATTCCCTGTGAAGGCTCACACAAAAAGCAGCCGCATAAACTGCTCGGAACACGGCTGACTTAAAAAGTGTAAAACACTCCATGTACAATTTTATCTCTTTTCCTTGCATATGTCAACCAAAGAATTTAAGAAATAGTTACGGTTTCTTTCCGTTTTATACAAGAGTCCAGTATATAAGCCGATTTTTTTGCTTTTAAGAAGAAAAATTTTTTCTGTGGGTCTATTTATCCCGCTTTTCTTCCGCTTCTTCCATTTTGCGGACAAGCTCGCTGGGGCGCATATCAAACGCTTCCGCAATCTTGCATATCGTCGAGAAATTCGCCTGTTTTGTCCCGCACTCGATCATCGTCAGATGCGTGCGCGCGATGCCCGCAAAGCCGCTTAAAACCTCTTGCGACATGCCTTTTGCTTTGCGCACAGACCGTATTGTTTGCCCCACAATATTGTTTTCCCAAAGCAAGTGTATCACCTCTACGGAAATTGTATGCGTAAATAGACATTTTGCGGTCTACAATAATAGACAACAAAGAATTTATGTAAAAAACTTTTTTCTTAGGTGTTGACATTTCAGAAAAACGGTGATAGTATGGGGACAAGAAAAGGGCTTTGATAAGGAAGTTCGGGTTCAGGTCTTTTCAAAAGAGAGCGGTTGCCACCGGCTGAAAGCACCGCGGAAAGCGAAACCGAAATACCACCTTTGAGCCGCCGCCGAACGGTTTACCGAAAAGGCGGACGTTGCCGCCGCGTTAAGGCAGAAGAACGAGCTGTGTGTTTTAACACGCAGGAACTCGGGTGGAACCGCGCAGTGTCGCCCCGAGATCCCGGTGAGGGATCCCGGGGCTTTTTATTTTATCATAGAATTAGGAAAGGATTGAGAATTATGATCAAGGTTGACCTGAAGGGCAGCGAAAAGGAATTTGAAAGCGGCGTTTCCGTAGCGGAAGTCGCAAAAAGCATCGGCATGGGTCTTTATAAGTCCGCATGTGCCGCAAAAGTGAACGGCGAGGTGTGCGACCTGCGCACCGTGCTCAACGAAGATTGCAAGGTAGAGATTTTGACGTTTGACGATAAAGAGGGCAAAAAGGCATATTGGCACACCGCGTCCCACATCATGGCGCAGGCGGTAAACCGCCTGTACCCGGGCACAAAGTTCGCCATCGGTCCGGCTGTGGATAACGGCTTCTATTATGATATGGAACTGCCGCAGGCCATCACCAACGACGACCTCGCAAAGATTGAAGCCGAGATGAAGAAGATCATCAAGGAAGACATCGAGATCGAGCGCTTCGAGCTGCCGGTAGCGGAAGCACTGGCGCTCATGAAGGGTCAGGACTATAAAGAGGAGCTCATCCGTGAGCACGCTGCCGAGGGCGAGCACATCTCCTTCTATAAGCAGGGCGATTTCACGGACCTCTGCACAGGCCCGCACCTCATGCGCACCGGCAATGTCAAGGCTGTAAAGCTTACCTCCATCACAGGTGCATACTGGCGCGGCGATGCAAACAATAAGATGCTGCAGCGTCTCTACGGCATCGCGTTCCCGAAGCAGAGCTTGCTGGAAGAGCACCTCACCATGCTGGAGGAAGCCAAGAAGCGCGACCACAACAAGCTCGGCCGTGAGCTGGAGCTTTTCACCACAAGCGACGTTATCGGTCAGGGCTTGCCGATCCTGCTGCCGAAGGGCGCACGCATCGTTCAGCTTCTGCAGCGCTTCGTCGAGGACGAGGAGCAGCGCCGCGGCTGGCTGCTGACAAAGACCCCGTTCATGGCAAAGAGCGACCTGTACAAGATCTCCGGCCACTGGGATCATTATAAGGATGGCATGTTCGTGCTCGGCGACGAGGAGAAGGACAAGGAAGTCTTCGCCCTGCGCCCGATGACCTGCCCGTTCCAGTATCAGGCTTATTTAAACCGCAAGCGTTCCTACCGCGACCTGCCGCTGCGCTATAACGAGACCTCCACACTGTTCCGTAATGAAGCAAGCGGCGAGATGCACGGCCTGATCCGTGTGCGCCAGTTCACCATTTCCGAAGGCCACCTCATGTGCACACCGGAGCAGCTGGAAGACGAGTTCAGAAAGAGCTTGGAGCTTGCAATCTTCATGCTGAAGACACTCGGTCTGTATGAGGACGTTTCCTACCGCTTCTCGAAATGGGACCCGGACGACCGCGCAAAGTATATCGGTACGGAAGAGCAGTGGAACGAGGCACAGGGCCTCATGGAGCGCATCCTCAACCACCTCGAGATTCCGTACGAGATCGGCATCGGCGAAGCTGCGTTCTACGGCCCGAAGCTCGATATCCAGATTAAGAACGTGTACGGCAAGGAAGATACGCTTATCACCATTCAGATCGACCAGATGCTTGCCAAGCAGTTCGGCATGGTCTACACCGATAAGGACGGCAAGCAGAAGACCCCGTGCATCATTCACCGTACCTCCATCGGCTGCTACGAGCGCACTCTCGCATTGCTCATCGAAAAGTACGCAGGCGCGTTCCCGCTGTGGCTCGCCCCGGTACAGGTGAAGCTGCTGCCCATCGCAGACCGCCACCTCGACTATCTCTATGAAGTCAAGAAGCAGTTGGAAGACAAGGGCTTCCGCTGCGAGGTCGACGACCGCAGCGAGAAGATTGGCTACAAGATTCGCGAAGCACAGCTCGAAAAGGTGCCGTACATGGTTGTTGTCGGCGATAAGGACATCGAAAACGGCACTGTCTCTATCCGTAAGCGCAAAGAGGGCGACCTCGGTGCCATGACCGTAGAGCAGTTCCTTGAAAAAATTGTTCCGGATCGCGACAACAAGGTCATTGACTGATCGAATACAATATAATATAAGATAAAGAACACCGTCCGCTCGGAGCTTTTCCGAACGGGCGGTGTTTTGTTATCTATGGATCGCGTGAAAGATATACGGTTAATCCTTCAGCTTGTCCTGCGAGACGATTTTCAGCTGCTCTTTTTCCGCGAGCTGGCGGTATTCCGTCGGCGTGATGCCGAAGTGCTTCTTAAATAACCGGCAGAACGCAGAAGATTCCGAAAAGTGGTACATTTCGGTCACTTCTTTCACGGATAACCCGCGGCGAATGTGCTCTGCGGCGGCGTTCATGCGCACGCAGTTGATGAAATCGGTCGGCGAGGTCTGGAAATTCTTCTTAAAGAAATAGAAAAGCGAGCGCTCGGAAACGGACATCATCTTTGCAAGCTCCGGCACGCTGATTTTATCCTTTGCATGCTCTTTTAAATAGGCCACAAGCTTCTCGCGGTCAGAAAGCGCCTCACGGTTTTGCACCAAGGCGAATATACAATCTAATATAAAGCCGGAGAGCACCGGCTCAAGGCAGCAACGCTTGCCGCCGCAAATGCGCTTTTTCAGGAACATGCTGTAATCGACAAGTTGTTCATCATAACCAACAGCGCTCAATTTTCCACAAAGAAAATCGTTCAGCACCGCCGCATCGGCACAGGAGCATTCACAAATGCGCTTAAAGGTAAAGGGCAGCCACAAAAACTGCATATCGTGCATTTCACATTCCGCAAAGTGGAAAGCATCGCTTTTGCGCACGCAAATAAGTCCTCCCGGAAGCATATTCGAAATGTGATGATTCAACTCGACCTTTGCCTTGCCCTCTGTGCAGAGCAGCAGCAAGAACTGCTGATCTTCAAACAAACTGTCGAATATTTCAAGATCCGGGAGGCCCCAATGCACCTTTCCGAAGGCAATAGTAAAATTGTTCAAAATGGATGCGGTTTCATGCTCGCATTTTTGTGTGTCTAAGATAGTACTTTGTAACATGTGCCCACCAACTTCACCATAAAATTTACCTTTTGTACCTATATTGTACACGGCTTGCATAATTTGTCAATATGCTTTGCGCAATTTGTCCTTGAACTGTTACGAAGGCATGTGTATAATGTGAATAGTTCTTAACGGAACTGTTGCGGAGATTTAGACAAATTTGGAAACCGTCCGAACATCGTTCAGGGCTTTCGACGAGAAAACCGTAAAACTGCAAAAGGCAGTCGGGTTTCAAAAAAATTTGGCTTTAAGCAGGCTTTGAATTCTGCTTTTTGTAAAAAATTTTCCATCTTTTGTGGAAATGGAGCGTGATGAGATTGAAACAAGCACAAGCGAGTGGAAAGACGGTCTTACGCAAAAAGAACGTCTTTTCCAGAATGCTTGCCCAGTGGGATCTGCAGATATTGTTAGTTCCCGGCATCCTCTTAGTCCTCCTGTTCAGCTACGTACCGATGTACGGCGTGGTTATGGGCTTCCAGGATTTCCAGCTCGGCGATTTCCCGGGCTTCAGCCAGTGGGTAGGCTTCAAACACTTCCAGACCATGTTCGCCGATAAGTACTTCGGACTGGCCATGCGCAACACGCTGGTCATCAGCGCCCTTAAGATGTTCATTGGCTTCCCGTTGCCGATTCTCTTCGCAGTGCTGCTGAACGAAATGAACTTCCAGCCGCTGAAAAAAACGGTTCAGACCGTCAGCTACCTGCCGCACTTCATCTCTTGGGTTGTATGTGCAACGTTGATGTTTGACCTTATGTCCACCGACGGCGGCGCCATCAATGAGTTCCTCATGTGGATCGGCGTCATTAAAGAACCGATCGGCTTCTTCACCGAAGGCAAGTACTTCTGGGGCATTACATTGTGCACGGATATCTGGAAGGAGCTTGGCTGGAACGCGATCATCTTCATCTCCGCTATCACGAGCATCAGCCAGGATATGTATGAAGCGGCTGATATCGACGGCGCAACGCGCGCACAGAAGATGTGGCATATCACAATTAAGTCCATCAAGCCGACCATCATTCTGATGTTCATCTTCCAGGTCGGCGGCATCCTGAATGCAAACTTCGACCAGATCATGATGCTTACAAAGCAGATGGGCAACTCCATGTTGAAAGAATACGCAGACGTGCTCGATACCTTCATTTATCGTTTGGGTGTCAGCCAGGGTCGTTTCTCCTTTGCAGCAGCGGCCGGTCTCTTTAAGTCCATCGTCAACTTCGCACTGCTCCTTGGTTCCAACTACGTAGCAGGTAAATTCGGCGAAGCACAGCTTTTCTAAGGGGGGAACAGAGAGATGGCAAAAAATCCAAACAAAATCCGCGCCAAGCGCGTGGCCAGCGACTACGTGATCGATATCATCATGATCGTCACCATCGTTCTGGTTCTTGTCCTTACGCTGTACCCGTTCCTGAATGCCCTTGCGATTTCCTTGAACGACTCCAACGATACCACCCTTGGTGGTTTGACCATCTATCCGCGTAAGTTTACGTGGAGAAACTACGAGCTGGTTTTCACAAACCAGAAGATCTGGATGGCGTACTTCATCACCATCGCACGTACCGTCATCGGTACGGTCGGCGGCGTGCTCATTACCGGTATGCTGGCATTCGCAATTTCCAGAACGAATCTCGTAGGCAAAAAAGTTTACGCAATGCTGTGTCTTATCCCGATGTACTTCGGCGGCGGCCTCATGCCGACCTACTTCTTGATCCTCAATCTCGGTCTCAAGAACAACTTCCTCGTGTACATCATCCCGGCACTCGTCAACCTGTGGAACATGATCCTCATGCGCAGCTACTTCCAGTCTCTGCCGGAAGCGCTTGAAGAATCCGCTCTCATCGACGGCGCAAACTACATAACCATCTTCTTTAAAATTTACTTCCCGCTCTCCACACCGATCATCGCGACGATCGCCCTGTACTTCGGTGTGCAGCACTGGAACGACTGGTTCCAGGCAAACCTGTACATTACACAGGATTACCTGAAGCCGATGCAGAACGTCCTTCTCGGAATCGTCAACGAAGCGAAGTTCGCAGAACAGATGGCCTCTGCGGGCATGGGCGTCACCATCGACGCCAACATGTTGAAGGGCAAGGAGACCAACGTGCGCTCCATCACAATGGCTACGATGTTTGTTACGATCATTCCGATCATCATCGTTTACCCGTTCCTGCAGCGCTACTTCGTAAAAGGCATTATGATCGGTTCCGTTAAGGGCTAATCATAAAATAAATTGTCAATGCAAGGTGTATTGTGTATTGACGAAGCATTCTTTAAGGAGGCAAAGTATGAAGTCCAAAAACTCTCTCTTGAAGGCTCTGGCAGCAGTCATGGCAGCATCCATGATTCTGACAGTAGCCGGCTGCGGCGGCGGCGGAAACTCTTCCACGGCTGGCAGCAGCACATCTTCCAAAACGGAATCTTCCGCAGCGGAATCCACATCCGGCGGTGACGCAAGCTCCGAGGTAACCGGTTCCTCCGGCCCGGACGACACCACCGAGCACTACGAATTTGATGCATATTACAGCTATCAGGGTTCCGTTAAGCCCTGGGGCGAAGACGCTGCATCGAAGTACATGAACGAAAAGTTCAACATCACGGTCAACTATTCCTGCCCGGAAGCCGATGCGGATTCCAGACTGAACCTGATGATCTCCTCCGACGACCTGCCGGATGTTATCATCATGGACCGTAACGCGAACTGGCAGAAGCTCATCAGCCTCGGCAAGCTCGTCGATATCAACACCTTGAGGTATGAAGGCTGCTCCTTTGATGAGGACATCCTCGAATCCTCCCAGAAGCTGCTGTCCGTTAACGGCGGTCTCTATGGTATCCCGAACTGGGCTCGTAAGGGCGCTACCGGCGGTAACGCGAGCTGGATGGTCAACCACGACGTTTATGAGCAGCTCGGTTCTCCGGAGCTCAAGACGCTCGAAGACCTGCACCAGTTCATGCTGGATGCTAAGGACAAGGACGTTAAGACCTCCGACGGCCAGAGCATCTTCCCGTGGCTCCCGAGACAGGACGATAACGGCTTCAACACCGTTTCCGCTATCTATCGTTCCTACGGCAACCCGAACCTTGTTGATACATACTGGTCTCAGGCGGATAACGACATTAAGCTTGCTGTCTTTGACGACAACTACGTCTCCGCTCTGAAGATTGCTAACCAGTGGTTTAGAGAAGGCCTCTTCCCGGAAACCATTTATACCGACAGCAACGATCAGTACGTAGAGAAGCTCTCCAACGGCCGTGGAGCGGTTCTGTACTATGACTTCTCTCAGGACGATGTCAATCACTTCCGTACCCTCCTTCAGGAGAAAGACGGCAACACCTACGATCTCCTCGGTTGGGAGCTTAAGGATTCTCCGATCTTCCCGCCGGCTGAAGGCGTAGATTGGGTATATGGCGAAGAAAACGGCACGCCTGGTAGCAACGTCAACTGCATCACCACAAAGGCTGAAAACCCGCAGCGTATCTTCGATCTCTATTCTTGGATGCTCACGAAGGACGGCTCCATCAACATGATGTACGGTCCTGAGGGCGGCCTCTGGGAAGGCAAGGACGAAAACGGCAACCCGATCCTCAAGAAGCCGGAAGAAGAGCTTAGCTCTGACGAAAAGAACGCAGCAGGTTGCTGGTTCTGGGCTCAGCCGGCTCACGCCGATAACGTTGACTTGACGAAGTATGCAGTTAACGATGCACAGCCCGAAGCATCCAGAAGCTGGGTTATCTCCATTCAGGCTCACGTCTTCACTCCGGAAGATTCCATCCATCCGGCAGTCCCCGGCCAGAAGTTCCTGACCGACGAAAACGCCAACCTCTCTCTTGAGATCGATCCGACCGAAGACCTCGGTATGGCAAGACAGGCTATCGCCGATGAGTGCAAGATGCGTATCCCGCAGATCATCATGGCTTCCGACGACGCAACGTTCGATAAGCTCGTTCAGGATCTGAAAGACTTTGCTGAGTCCAATCAGGTTCATGACATTGAGAAGATCTACACCGATAAGCGTGCATCGAACATCGAGCTCCAGGGCTACACCGCATATCAGGATTACTACGACGCACAGAAGTAATTTAACGGGTTACTTTAGTTCGTAAATTAAAACAAAACAGCGCCCCGCTTTCCATAAAAGGAAGCGGGGCGCTTTCTTGTTTCCGGTTCTTAACCGAAAATCATATCCAGTACACCGAGGTGCTCTAACAAAATTTTCACACCCATTAAAATCAGCACGGTGCCGCCGACAAGCTCTGCTTTCGATTTATACTTCGCGCCGAAAATGTTGCCGATGCGAATACCGATCGCCGAAAGAATGAACGTCGTTGCGCCGATAAAGCTGATGGCCGGTACGATTTTGACCTGCAAAAACGCGAACGTTACGCCCACCGCCAGCGCGTCGATGCTCGTCGCCACCGCGAGCGGCAGCATCGTCATAAAGCTGAACGAATCGTTGAGGTTCTCCGCTTCCTCGCGCGATTCCTTTATCATGCTCAGGCCGATCAGCACCAGCAGCACAAACGCGATCCAGTGGTCGAACTGCTGAATCATTGACTGGAACTGTATACCCAAAATGTACCCTAAAAGAGGCATCAGTGCCTGAAATCCGCCGAAATAGGCACCCACAGTCAGCATGTGTTTCGCTTTCAGCTTTTTCACCGAAAGCCCCTTACATACCGAAACCGCAAATGCGTCCATTGAAAGGCCAACTGCCAGAATGAAGAGTTCCCATAAGCTCATTTTAATCACCGTTTTCCGTTGTTTTGTCATAAAAGTATACGTGCGCGGGCAATAAAAAAGACTCACCCGAAAAGCCGGAGATGCCTTTCGGATAAGTCTCGTCATTTCATGCATAGCCGTGAGTTGCCTCAAGTGTGTCGACCATACAGCGCTTCGCGCCGACTACTCCCTTATCGCAGTGCCGCTTTGCGGCACCGATAATCCTGTTTGCCTATTAAACCACAAATATAGACTTGTGTCAAGCTAAAGTCGCGGCTAACCTATAAGAACTTTTGAAAACGGTTTAGTTCAACATCTTCGCATGCAATTACTGAAAATAAAGACGTATTTTTGCGGAAATTGAGTCCTTGTTTTTCATCTTCATATCTGATATTCTGTGAAATAGAACAAAATGCCGCAGCTTTATGCGGCCGGAATACAAAGCAAAAAGCCGCACGTGCAAACGCACAGAAAGGAACGGAACATGAAAATTCAGAGATTGAAAACAAACCGTATCGTCAACCCGCTCGGTTTTGATCTGAAAACGCCGCACGTCTCGTGGACAGTCACGGATACCGAAGCCAAAAAGCAGCTTTGGGCGCGCGTAGAGGTTTCCAAAACGGAGGATTTTGCCGACGTTATCTTTGATACCGGCGCGTGCAAAACTGCGTCGTCCCTCGGTGTACCGGTGGAGGTTGCCCTCGAGCCCCGCACGCGCTACTTCTGGCGCGTTACCGTCATGGGCGATAACGGTGAGACGGCCACAAGCGACACTGCGTGGTTCGAGACCGCAAAGCTCGACGAGCCGTTCACGGCACAGCGTATTTCTCCGTGCCTTGCGCCGGACACCGCCCCGTACATGCGCCGCGCGTTTGAGATCACCGGCGAAGTTCTCTCTGCCCGCGCATACTTCACAGGTCTCGGCATCTACGAGCTCTATTTGAACGGCGAAAAGGCGAACGATGAGTATCTTGTCCCCGGCTGCACCGCCTACGACAGCTGGATTCAGTACCAGACCTACGACGTGACCGACCTCATTCACACCGGCGAAAACGTCATCGGCGCCATTTTGGGCAACGGCTGGGCGAAAGGCCGCTTTGGTTTTGACGGCGTTGTCGGCGATTACGAAACGAATTTCCCGGGAAAACCCTGCAACATGTACACAGAGGAATACCTGCTCTTCGGTGAGCTGCACGTCACCACCACGCAGGGCGAGACCGTCATCGTCACGGACGAAAGCTGGCAGTGCGCGCCGAACCCGCTGACGTTCGGCAACATCTACGACGGCGAGCGCTACGACGCGAACCTCGAAATCGAAAACTGGTGCGCGCCGTCCTGCACCTATGTAAATTGGCAGCCGGTGAAGCTTAATACCACGACGAACCTCGGCGCAATTTCCGCGCGCCTCTCGCTGCCCGTAAAAGCAAAGCATATCATCACCCCGAAGCAGATCACCACGCCGAAAAACGAGCTTGTGTTCGACCTCGGCCAGAACATTACGGGTTGGTTCACGTTCATGGCCGACCTGCCCGCAGGCGTCGAGCTGCGCGTGCAGACCGGCGAGCTGTTGCAAGATGACTGCTTCTACCGCGATAACCTGCGCACTGCGCTTTCCGAATACCGCTATATTTCGACGGGCAAAAAAGCCTTTATTCGACCGATTGCGACCTTCTACGGCTTCCGTTACATCAAATTCTCCGGCGTGGCAGACCTCACCGGCATCACGGATATTCAGGCGTGGGCGCTGTATTCCGACCTCGAGCAGACCGGCGAGATCACGACTGCAAACGAGAAGGTCAACCGCCTGTACTTGAACTCTGTCTGGAGCCAGCGCGATAACTTCCTCGACGTGCCGACCGACTGCCCGCAGCGCGACGAGCGCATGGGCTGGACGGGCGACGCGCAGGCGTTCTGCCCCACGGCGAACTACAACATGGATTGCGGCGCGTTCTATACGAAGTATATCCGAGACCTTTTGGAGGAACAGAAGCGCCTTGACGGCAAGGTGCCGGATGTCGCCCCGCTGCTCATCAGCCGCAAGCCGGGCGAAGTAAACCCAATGCTCGCAAACGGCGGCGGTCACTGCGGCTGGGCAGACGCCGCAGCCATTGTCCCTTGGGAAACCTACATTGCAACGGGCGACATCAGCGTGCTCAAAAACGGCTTCGAGAGCATGAAGCTGTGGGCAGATTGGATCTACCGCTACGACGAAGCGCACGGTGCAACGCGTCTGTGGCCGGGCATCGAATTCCACTTTGCCGATTGGCTCGCACTGGACGGCCCGGAATCCGGCTTCAATCCCGAGTCTGTTCTCGGCGGTACGGACATCACATTCCTGTGCTCCGCCTACTACTATAAGAGCACCATGTGCGTTGCAAACGCCGCACGCGCGCTCGGCAAAACGACCGAGTACGACGTCTACAAAAAGCGTGCAGACGAAATTCTCGACGCCATCCGCCGCGAGTTCTACACTGCGGGCGGCAGATGCGCGGCCGCAACGCAGACCGGCAACGCCATTTCGCTTTCGTTTGGGCTTGCGCCGGAGTTCGCACGCGAGAAGATCACCGAAACCCTGCGCGGCCTGCTCGCGATGAATAAAGGCAAGCTGAAGACCGGCTTCCTCGGCACGCCTGTGCTGTGCCGCGCGCTCTCCGATAACGGCGCGAATGCAGAAGCCTATACGCTGCTTTTGAACGAGGAAAATCCCGGCTGGCTGTATGAAGTCAACATGGGTGCCACAACGATCTGGGAGCGCTGGAACTCCGTCAATCCGGACGGTAAGATCAGCGGCATCGGCATGAACTCCATGAACCACTACGCTTACGGCGCGGTGTTCGAGTGGGTGTATAAGAACGTCTGCGGCCTGAACCCCGTGCCGGACGTGCCCGGTTATAAAAAGGCCGTCATCCGCCCGCAGCCCGATGTAAGACTCGGCGCGGCAAAAGCTAAGGTCAATACCGCCGCAGGCTACTATGAAACCGGCTGGCAGTACGAGGATAACGGCGAAGTGACGTACACCGTCGTCATTCCGTTTGACGCCGAAGCGGAAGTCTATCTGCCGAAAAAAGACGGTACCACGGAAGAAATGACGCTCACCGCGGGCACGTATACGTTTACGCTGTAAAAGTTTTAAGAATAAACAGAAAGCGTCGGCAAAAAGAACGAAAAATCTTTTTGTCGACGCTTTATAACGAAAAAATCACCGAGGAAAAACTCGGTGATTTTTTCGTTTAAGGTGTGGATTTATAAAAAGTGGCTTGTACGCAAATTATGGGGAATTTTGCTTCTACCATTATCATACTACCGGTAAAACGCAGAGTCAATAAACCGCGCGTAAAAACCGTGTGTCATTTCGGAAAAGATTTCACCGCCAAATGTCGTTTCAATTTGTGAAATCAGCACAAAGTGTAGCATTCTATGACTTTCAGCGGTTATTCTCTTTAATCACCCGCACGCGCGCGAAAAGCTCCCGCGCGGCAGCTTCGGGATCTGCACTCTTCATGATGGCCGAAACGACCGCTATGCCGTCAATGGGACTGCCATTCAAAACATCCATGTTCTCGGCATTTAAACCGCCTATGGCCACGACCGGGATCGGCACGCTGCGGCAGACATCGTTCAGGCGCGAAACCGGCGTCAGCACGGTTTTCACCTTTGTGGTCGTCGGGAAGATCGCGCCCGTGCCGAGATAGTCCGCGCCTTCGCGGTACGCTTTCTGCGCCTGCTCCACGGTTTTTGCCGTTGCGCCGACGATTTTATCTTCACCTAAAAGCTTTCTCGCTTCACAGACGGGCAGATCACTTTGACCTACGTGTACGCCCGCCGCATCTGCCGCCATGGCGATGTCTGCGCGGTCGTCGATGATAAGCGGCACACGGTAGCGGTCGCAAACAGCTTTTGTAAGGCGCGCAAGGCGCAGGTATTCACCGCCGCCGCGCTCTTTTTCGCGCAGCTGCACCAGCGTCACACCGCCCGTAAGTGCCTTTTCGAGGATGGAAAGAAAGTCATCGTCCGTGCGGCCGGTGCTGTCGGTCACAAGGTATAAGGTAGGATCGAATTTCATAGAAAAACTCCTTCTTTTAAATTTCGCGCAGCTTTAATAAACGCGTGTAATCATCGTCCGAAAGCAGCGAGAGTGCGTCCAAAAGCGCGATGCGGAACGACCCGAGCCCCTCGGATTTCCGTTCGGCCAGCTCGCCGCAAATGCCCATGGTGGAAACAGACAAAACCGCAGCCGTAAACGGATCCGTCACGGCGCTGTATGAAGCGCACAACGCGTGTACCATGCAGCCCGTGCCGGTGACGAGCGACAGGCGTGGTGTGCCGTTTTCGCACAGCACAGTTGTTTCGCCGTTTGTGATAATGTCCGTTTTGCCGGTGACGAGCACCACGCAGTGCAGGGTAGAGGCGAGCATTTTTGCAATTTCAATCGTTTCCGCCGTGTTTGTCCGTAAAACATCGATGCCGCGACTTTCAAAATGCGCGCCCGCAATGGCGCGAATCTCCGCGTCGTTGCCCTTCAAAATTTCCGGACAGGCCTCGCGCAGCAGCGTGTGCGTCAGGTCGCGGCGCAGGGCGCTGCACGTCACGCCCACCGCGTCAAAAGAGACCGGCACACCGGCCGTTTTCGCCGCCTTGGCACTCGTCAAAACGGAGGTGCGGCGCGCGTCTGTGATGTTGCCGATGTTTACGCCGAGCGCTCCCGCTATGCACGTGATTTCCTCCACCTCGTCGGGATGCTCCGCCATGATGGGCTTTCCGCCCACGGCGAGAATCCCGTTTGCACAGTCGTTGATCGCAATCGGATTCGTGATGCAGTGGATGAGCGGCGCCGTCTCGCGCAGATCATTTCGTGCTTTGAGCAGCGCGTTTTGCAGCTGTGGTGTCATAGACCTTCGCCCCCAAATCATGCTGGAATTTTGCAAGCAGTCCGTTGCGGCGCAGTGCCATGAGGAACACGAACGCAATGGAGCCGCCGATCAGCGTGCCGCCGATGAACGACGGAATATAAAAAGCCCATGTCAACCCCTCGCGCCCGACGATGTACGTCATCACCGGATAAGAAGCCAGCGCGCCGATGACGCCGGTGCCGAACACTTCGCCGAGCACTGCGCAAAGGATCTTGCCGCCCGAAAGACGGTAAAATACGCCGGAAAGAAACGCGCCGAACACCGCACCGGTTAAGGCAAGCGGCGGAATGCCCATCAGTGTCATGCGAATGATGCCGATAAGCGTGGCGCACAGCAGGGAATACCATGGACCGAGGAAAACAGAGCAGACAATGTTGATGAGATGCGCCATGGGGCACATGCCCTCCACGCGCAAAATCGGCGAAATGACGACGCCGATGGCGACGAGCATTGCAAGCATGACCATTTTCAGAATGTGTTCTCTTTTCATTTTTTGTACCTCTCTAAATATAAGCGTTTCCAGCCCATATTTAAAAGAGGCGCACAAATGCACATAGCGAAGCGCGCCCGAATGTAAATTCAGGCCGGGCGGTCGAAGCTCAATTGCTTCCTCTCAATCCGAAACACGGAGTCCCATCGCTATGTGAAAGTAGTCCGGCACGGCAAATCGGGCGCTCCCCCGCGTTGCCGCTTGATTAAAATCCGCCGAACGCTGAATTTTTCCTTACGCAGTATAGCATATATCGACTTTGTGCGCAACGGTTTTGCGAAATTCGCGTATAAAAATACCCTGCGAAAGAAAATTCCGCAGGGTAAATTGCTGTGTACGGTTATTTCAAAAGGCGAATACGGCCGATGAACGGCAGCTCCTTTACTTTGCCGGAAGCGGCGTTTGCGATGCCGAGGATCATCAGCACAAAAAAGATGATGCCGATAAATTGCAGCGCGGCGGAGATCATGCCCGGCACAAACGGTATAAAGCCGAGCGTGAGGTTTAAAATGTTCGTAATGATGCGCGTCAGCACCGAATAGCACGCGTAGAAAAGAAACAGCACAAGCCCCTGGTTTGCGTGGAAACGCGCAAAATACGAGTTGCGCGCAGCGAAAATGGGGATGAGTACCAAAAAGCCGAAGTAGGAAAGAATGCCCCAGCCGCGATTCTCCTGAATGTCGCGCGGGTCGTAGTCGGCGGTGAAATCCCGTGCGCCGCTTTGCAAAACGGTGTTTTCAACAGGTGCGCCGCAGTTTGGGCAGCGGCGGGCGTCGTGAGGCAGCGGTTGACGGCAGGTTTTACAATACATAAACATAACTCCTTTTAAAAATAACAGAAAGCAGCTCCGTATTCGCACAGCGCTGCCGAAAATCATTGCATAAAGTATAGCAGTTTTTTCACGGATTGCAAGCATTTACGAAAAAAGTCGGAAAAAATTCAAAAATAGGCTTGACAAATCGGGTCATCTCCGTTATAATAAATCACGTTGCGAAACAAGTGACACGAAATCCGAAATGCGGACGTAGCTCATCTGGTAGAGCGCCACCTTGCCAAGGTGGAGGTAGCGAGTTCGAGCCTCGTCGTCCGCTCCAGAAAAAGAGACCTGACACAATGTGTCAGGTCTCTTTTTCAACGAAATAAATCCTTGCGGATTTGTGAAATGTGCTTCGCACGTGAAATACGCCTATGGCGTGTGAAATGCCTGCGGGCGTGCGTGGATTTATTTCATTTCACTTGATGCTGGCATCAAATTTCACAATGCGTTAGCATTATTTCACTAAAAAACTTCTGAAAATTTCTAATTTCCTTTAAATATATTTCTCATCGCTAAAGTTATGCTATACTTTCCTAAAAAGGAAGGTGATAGCGTGTCAGAATCCAAATTGCGCGACCTATCGACGAACTTTGCGGTCAAGGCGATAAAGTTAACGGAAACGATCCACGGGCATCGGTCTATCGTTAATCAGCTTGAGCGCTCTGCAACTTCCATCGGTGCGAATATTCGGGAAGCGAACTATGCGCACGGAAAAGCGGACTTCATTGCAAAGCTGCAAATCGCGCTCAAAGAGTGTTATGAAACGGAGTATTGGATAGAGATATTTGTGAAATCCGATATTTTGGGCAGAGAGGCGGCGCGGGAGCTGTATACCTTATGCGGCACCATCCGAAGAATGCTGATTTCTTCCATCAACACCGCCAAAGAACCGTAAGCCAAAAGATTTTCACGAATCCCACATTTTGTAAGACTTATAAAAATTTATGAATAAAGCGGCGAAGTCGGTAGGAAAGGTTGATTTTTTGGCGGTCCGGTGGTATGATGATGAGTACCGGACCGCTTTATTTATAGAAGAAAGGGTGAGCGCATGAAAAGCTCCATTACGGTCATTTGCGGGCATTACGGCTGCGGAAAGACCAATCTTGTGCTGAATTTGGCAGCAGAGGCGGCGCAGCGCGGCAGACGCAGCGTTGTTGTCGATATGGACGTCGTGAACCCGTATTTCCGCTCGTCGGATTATTCCGCGCTGCTCAAAAGGCTCGGCGTGGAGCTCATCGCGCCGGTGTTCGCGAACACAACGCTCGATACCCCCGTGCTGCCGCCGGAGATCTTCTCCATCTTTAATATGGAGAACGCCGACATTTTTATCGATGCGGGCGGTGACGACGTGGGCGCTACGGCGCTCGGGCAGCTGCATCGGCAGATCGAGACTGCCGGGTACGAGATGCTGTACGTCGTAAACCGGTACCGCGTGCTTTCCACAAAGCCGGAAGAAACGCTTCCGCTCCTTCGGGAGATCGAAACGGCATCGCACCTGAAAGCGACGGCAATCGTGAACAATTCAAACCTCGCTGTGCAGACCGATATGCAAACGGTGCTTGATGCTGTGCCGTTTGCGAAAAAAGCCGCAGAATTATGCCATCTGCCGCTTCTCTATTCCACCGTGCCGGATTTTGCGGTGGAAAACACGCTGCCCGAGGGATTTAAAGCGGTAAAGCGATATGTACGTTTCGTCTGGGAGGACGAAACCGAGTAGGATAAAGGAGGAAATCGAATGGCAAGGATCATTGTAGACGAAAAAGTATGTAAAGGCTGCTCCATGTGCATTCACGCGTGTCCGAAAAAGATCATCGCGCTCGCGAAGGATCGTTTGAACGCGAAGGGCTATCACCCCGCAGAGCTGACCGATGAGGCAGCGTGCGTGGGCTGTGCGGCATGCGCGACCATGTGCCCGGATTCGGCGATCACGGTGGAACGCTGAGAGAGGAGTTAAAAACTATGGCAGAAAAAGTTTTGATGAAGGGCAACGAAGCCCTGGCCGAAGCCGCTATTCAGGCGGGATGTCATCATTTCTTCGGCTATCCCATCACACCGCAAACAGAGCTTGCGGCTTATATGGCAAAGCGTATGCCGAAGATCGGCGGTACATATTTGCAGGCTGAATCGGAAATCGCGGCGGTCAATATGGTGCTGGGCGCGGCTGCGGCCGGCGTGCGCGCCATGACGTCTTCAAGCTCGCCCGGCATCAGCCTTAAGGGCGAAGGCATTTCCTATATGGCAGGCTCCGACTTGCCGGCGCTCATCATCAACGTGCAGCGCGGCGGCCCGGGCCTCGGCGGCATTCAGCCCTCACAGTCCGATTACTGGCAGGCGACGAAAGCCCTCGGCCACGGTGACTTCCAGATTCTCGTTTTCGCGCCGTCCACGGTGCAGGAAATGGTCGACCTCGTCTCCGACGCATTCGATAAAGCCGACGAATACCGCATGCCCGCGATGATCCTTGCAGACGGCATGCTGGGCCAGATGATGGAGCCGGTGGAGCTGCCGGAGCACAAAGACAGAAAGCTTCCCGAAAAGCCGTGGGCAGCCTGCGGCCACGAAAATAAAAGAGAGCACAACATCATCAACTCCCTTTACCTTACGCCGAACGCCCTTGAAGACCTTGTGCGTGCCCGCTACGAGCGTTATAAGATCGTCGAAGAAAAAGAGCAGCGTGCGGAGGAATACCGCACGGAGGACGCGGATGTCATCGTCGTCGCTTACGGCGCATCGAGCCGTGTGGCGCGCAGCGCCGTGAATAAGGCGCGCGAAGCCGGCAAGAAGGTCGGTTTAATTCGTCCCATCACGCTGTGGCCGTTCCCGAAGGACGCGATCAAGCGCGCGGCAGACCACGCCAAAGAGCTGCTCGTTGTGGAGATGAGCATGGGCCAGATGGTAGACGATGTGCGTCTTGCGGCAGAGTGCCGCGTGCCGGTGCATTTCTACGGCCGCACCGGCGGTGTGATTCCTACCCCGAAGGAAATTCTGGGCGAGATCGATAAACTTTTGAAATAAGGCGAAAGGATAGAATCAAATGGCAGTTGTATTTAAAAAGCCGTCTACGCTAACAGACGCGCCGCTGCATTATTGCCCCGGCTGCACGCACGGCATCATTCACCGCCTTGTTGCGGAAGCGATAGAAGAACTCGGCATTGACGGCAAAACGGTCGGCGTGGCCTCGGTCGGCTGCTCCGTTATGTGCTACGATTATTTCACCTGCGATATGGTGCAGGCGCCGCACGGCAGAGCCCAAGCGGTCGCAACGGGCATCAAGCGCGCAAGGCCGGAGGACGTTGTGTTCACCTATCAGGGTGACGGCGACCTTGCGGCCATCGGTACGGCGGAGACCGTCCACGCGGCAACGCGCGGCGAAAACATCACCGTTATCTTTGTAAACAATGCAATTTACGGCATGACAGGCGGCCAGATGGCGCCGACATCCCTGCCGAATCAGGTCACGCAGACCACCCCGTACGGCCGTGATGTCAACACGGCAGGTTACCCGGTGCGCATCTGCGAAATGCTCTCCACACTGGACGGCGTGGCGCTTGCACAGCGCGTGACTGTCGATAACGTGAAGAATGTCAATATCGCAAAAAAGGCGATCAAAAAGGCGTTCCAGAACCAGATTGAGGGCAAAGGCTACTCCATTGTAGAGGTGCTTTCCACCTGCCCGACGAACTGGGGCATGTCGCCGGTTGAGGCGCTCGATTGGCTCGAAAAGAACATGGTTCCGTACTACCCGCTCGGCGTGTATAAAGACGGCACAAAGGGGGACAGGCTGAAATGAAAGACTTGAACATCGTTTTTGCCGGTTTCGGCGGTCAGGGCATTTTGTTCGCCGGTAAAGTTGTGGCGTATGCAGGCCTCATCGAGGGCAGAGAGCTCTCTTGGCTGCCGTCCTACGGCCCGGAGATGCGCGGCGGCACCGCGAATTGCAGCATTTGTCTCTCCGATGAACCCATCGGCTCGCCGCTTGTGACGAACCCGAACGTGCTCATCGCCATGAACCGCCCGTCACTCGATAAGTTCGTGAACGAGGTCGAGCCCGGCGGCACGATCTTACTCGACAGCAGCCTCATCGACGAGCGTGTAGAGCGCGACGACGTGACCGTTTTCTATGTCCCGGCATCAAAACTGGCGGAGGAAAACGGACTGAAAGGCCTTGCGAACATCATCTTGGTCGGCAAGCTGCGCAAGGAGCTTGCGTTCTGCACGGAAGAAACGCTCGATAAAGCGCTGCAAAAGTGTATTCCCGCAAGAAAAGCGGATATGCTCGGTTTCAATAGAAAAGCCTTGGAGATCGGCAAAGCGCAGTAAAATTGAATTTATATAAAAAGAACGGCGCAGGCTTAAAATCTGCGCCGTTCCTTTAAATTGAGAGCCAAGGAGGCGGTCTTTATGAAAATTCTGGCGTTTACGGGCGCGGGCATCAGCAAGCAGAGCAACATTCCGACATTTATGGAGCGACCCGACATGCGCGAAAAGCTGTTCCGCACGTTCGCGGAGCATCACCACGAGGCGTATAACGAGGTCATTCGCGAATTGAAAGCGAATATGAACGGCGCGGAGCCGAACGACGCGCATTTTGCACTGGCGGAATATAAGGTGCCGGTCGTCACGATGAACATTGACGGGCTGCATAAAAAAGCGGGCAGCGATGCGCTGGAGCTGCACGGCGGCCTGCCGGAGGGCGACGAAATGGACAAGGCGTGGGCGCTTTATAATAAGCCCGTGCTGTACGGTGACCCCGCGCCAAACTATGTGAAAGCATACGAAATGGTGGCTGAATTAAAGCCCGGCGACGTGTTCCTTGTCATCGGCTGTTCGTACCACACCGCCATCGCGTGCGACCTGCGGGACGTAGCAAAGCACGCCGGTGCAAAGGTCATTGAAATTCAGGAAGACGCCGCGCATAATGTACGAAAAGTGTTAGAAGAATGGACAAGAAAGAACTGACAAGAAAGAACTGAACAGAGATAGAAAAAGCGCGTAGGCTGTGAAACCTGCGCGCTGCTTTTATTTGTCGAAATAAACGGTTCAAATTTGTGCCGTGCGCTTCTCTGCCTGTCGTTTTTGAATCGCCTTGGCGGCAAAGTAGGTGAGGAGGGCGGCGAGGGTGCCGAGGAGGATGCCGGCGAGGACATCGGTAGGGTAGTGGACAAAAAGAAAAATGCGGGAGAACGCGATGAGCACTGCCGGAATGTACGCGAGCCAGCCGACTTTTTTGTGGCGGAGCGTCAAAATAAGCGCTGCGGCGAAGCTTGACGATGTGTGGCCCGAGGGGAACGAATAGGACGTGGGGCGCGCGATGAGCATCGGAAAATTCGTGAACACGTTGCACGGGCGTAGGCGGCAGATGATGTTTTTCAGCGTCAGCTCGCCGAAAAGCAGCGTGACCGTCATGGCGATAAGCACCAAACCACCGGTGCGGCGCGTTTTTTTAAAGCAGAGCAAAACGAGCGAAAGGACGATCCACCCAATGCCCGCTTCGCCGAGCGATGTGATGATGGGGAAGACCGTATCGGTCACGGTGTTATGAAAGTGCGTCTGTATAAAGACCATGACGGCGGCGTCAAGCGACGGGATGCCGGGAAAACTCATCTTAGTAAACCTCCAATGCTTTGATTGAGTTATAGTATACTGCAATTTTTCTAAAAATGCCAGTGGATTTCTATGAAAGAATTCTTTCAAAATTCTAAACAAACGCGCCCGCGCATAGAATTACCGAAAAAGGGGGCAGGAAAATGTCAAAACCCATAGCGGAAGCAAAATTCTATGTCATGACGGCGGAGGCGGCTGTGAAAACCCTTCAAAGCGACGCGGGGCGTGGACTGAGCGGATCCGAAGCGAAAAAGCGGCTCGGCGTTTACGGTGAGAATCGGCTGCAAAAGGGGAAGAAAACGAGCTTTGCAAAGAAATTTATGCTGCAGTTCGGCGATTTTATGGTGCTTATTCTGCTCATCGCGTCGGCAGTGTCGTTTGCCGTCTCGTGCATGCAGGGGGAAGCGAATCTGGCCGACCCGCTGCTGATTTTGGGCATCGTCATTGCGAACGCGTTCGTCGGCACGGTGCAGGAGGCGAAGGCAGAACGGGCGTTGGAAGCGCTGCGCACGCTTTCTGCGCCGCACGCCGATGTGCTGCGGGACGGCAAACGCGCGGTCATTTCCGCCGAAGCACTCGTGCCGGGGGACGTCGTATATATCCGCGCGGGAGACGTGGTGCCCGCCGACCTGCGGCTTTTGGAGAGCATGCATTTGCAGGCCGAGGAAAGCGCGCTGACGGGGGAATCCGTGCCGAGCGGCAAGAGTGCGAATGCGGTATGTGACGAAACGTGCGGCGCGGCGGAGCGCAAAAACATGCTGTTTTCCGGCACGGGCATCTCTGCCGGGCAGGGCGTGGGCATTGTGACCGCAACGGGCATGCAAACCGAAATGGGTCGCATTGCGGCGATGCTTGGCGACGAAGAAACACCCGACACGCCGCTGAAGCTGCGGCTGCGGCGCACGGGCAAGCTCATCGGGCTTTTGGTGCTTGGGATATGTGCGGTGATTTTTTTGATCGGGCTTATCCAAAAGGCAGAACCGCTTGAAATGTTCATGATCTCCATCAGCCTTGCGGTGGCGGCGATACCCGAGGGCCTGCCTGCCGTGGTGACGATCGTCTTGGCGCTCGGCGTGCGGCGCATGGCGGCAAAGCGAGCCATCATTCGGCATTTGCCTGCCGTGGAGACGCTTGGCAGCTGCGAGGTCATTTGCTCCGACAAGACCGGCACGCTGACGCAGAACAAAATGACGGTGGTGCGCTGCGCGGGTGCGGCGGGCGAGCTGAACGGACAGGATAGAGACGCTTTGCTATCTGCGGCGGCGCTGTGCACGAGCGTGGAGGGCAGCGGCGAGAAGCTGCTCGGTGACCCGACCGAAACGGCGATTGTCGCGGCGGTATCGGACTGGGAGCGTCTGCAAAAGCAGCGCGTGAAAGCGGCTGAGGTGCCGTTTACGGCAGAACGCCGCCGTATGACAGTCGTACTGCGAACGGAGGGCGGATACAGGGTCATCACAAAGGGCGCGCCGGAGGCGATTTTACCGCGCTGCACGTATGTGCTTTTAAACGGGAAGAACGTTACGTTAACACCCGAGATGCGGGCGGCACTGAGCGCAAAAAACCGTGACATGGCAAACGACGCGCTGCGTGTTCTGGCGGCAGCGGAAAAGCGCACGGAAGCTTGCCCCGAGACGGACGACGCGGCGGAAAGCGGGCTGTGCTTTTTGGGGCTTATCGGGCTGGAGGATCCCCCGCGCCCGGAGGCAGCGGAGGCGGTTTCCGAGTGCAAGCGTGCGGGCATTCGCCCGGTGATGATCACCGGCGACCAACCCGCTACGGCCTCAGCCATTGCCGGGCGGCTCGGCATTGAAAATAAAGCTGTGATGACGGGTGCGGAGCTGGAAAGCCTTTCGGACGACGCGCTTTTGCAGACGGTGCAGACGTGTTCCGTGTACGCGCGGGTCTCTCCGGCGCACAAAATGCGCATTATTAAGGCGTTTCGCAGGCTGAAGCTCGTCACGGCCATGACGGGCGACGGCGTGAACGACGCGCCTGCCCTGAAAGCGGCGGACATCGGCTGCGCGATGGGCAAAAACGGCACGGAGGTCGCGAAAAACGCCGCCGACATGGTATTGACGGACGACAACTTCGCGACGATTGTTTCCGCCGTGCGGGAGGGGCGGACGGTGTACGGCAACATCCGCAAGACCATCCATTTTTTGATGTCGTGCAACATCGGCGAGATCTTGGTGGTGCTTGTGTCGTTTTTGCTGCGCACGCCGACGCCGCTTTTGCCGGCGCAATTGTTATGGGTGAACCTTGTGACGGACTCTTTGCCTGCGCTGGCACTGGGCAGTGACCCGCCGCAGGGCGACGTGATGCGCCGCCCGCCTACCGCGAGGGACAGCAGTGCGTTTTCAAACGGGCTCGGCTTTGCAATGGCAGTGGAGGGTATGATGATCGGCGCGCTGGCGCTTTTGGCGTTCACGGTGGGACGCGTGTTTTTTGACGCCGATCCCATGCAGCCCGCCGTGGGGCGCACGATGGCGTTTGCGGTCCTAAGCCTTTCGCAGCTCGTTCACAGCTATAATATGCGCAGTACGGGGCCGGTTTTGGGACGCGGCATGTTCAAAAACCGGGGGCTGAACGTATCGTTTTTGATTTGCTCGGCATGGATGGCGGGCGTGGTCGTGTTTCCGCAAGCGGCGGCGCTGTTCGGCTCCGTACCGCTGACCTTGACACAGTGGGGCATCGTGACAATCCTTGCTTTGCTGCCTCTGCCGATCTGCGAAATGCAGAAAAGGATATTTTCTCGCACGGCAAAAGTGAAAAATATGACTTCCGGTGTGAAAAAGCGAGTCATTTTCAACAAATATCCTGTTACTTTTTTAATTTTTAGCCGTCATATTGACTTCCCTTTCTTTTTTCAGCTATAATAAGGAAAAATAGCCCACACTGGTGTGCAGGCCATGGGGTCTGCGAAAACGAAAGGGGTCGATATAGATGAGAAAAACCAAGATCGTATGTACGCTGGGTCCTTCTACCGATGACGAGGCTGTGCTGCGCGAGTTGATTTTGAGCGGCATGAATGTGGCGCGCCTGAATATGTCGCACGGCACGCATGAGGAGCAAAAGCGCCGCGCCGATATGGTGAAAAAGCTGCGAAAAGAGCTTGACGTGCCGGTCGCCATTCTGCTCGACACGAAGGGCCCGGAGATCCGCACGGGGAAATTTGCCGAAAAGGTGATGTTGACCCACGGGCAGAAGTACACACTGACGACGAACGAGCGCCCCGGCGACGCGGAAGGCTGCTCTATCACGTTTAAGGACCTGCCGAAGGACGTACACCGCGGCTCGCATATCCTCATCGACGACGGCCTCATTGAAATGGTCGTGGAAAAGGTGACAGACACGGACATTGAGTGTCGCCTTTTGAATGACGGTCCCATCACGTCTTATAAGGGCATCAATGTGCCGGGCGTGACGCTTTCCATGCCGTATATCAGCGAAAAAGACCGCGCAGATCTTGAATTCTGCGTGAAGGAAGATTTTGAGTTTATCGCCGCCTCGTTCACGCGCTCGGCAGAGGATATTGTGATGATCCGCAACGAGCTGGAAAAAAACAACTGCCGCGACATTCGCATCATCGCGAAGATTGAGAACACGGACGGCGTGGAGAACATCGACGACATTATCCGCGTTTCGGACGGCATTATGGTGGCGCGCGGCGACCTTGGCGTCGAGATCCCGATGGAGGAGATCCCGGTGCTGCAAAAGCAGCTCATTCACAAGGCGTATGTCGCCGGCAAGCAGGTCATTACGGCGACGCAGATGCTCGACTCCATGATCAAGAATCCGCGCCCGACGCGTGCGGAGGCGACCGACGTGGCGAACGCGATCTACGACGGCACAAGCGCCATTATGCTGAGCGGCGAGACGGCCGCAGGCGCGTACCCGGTGGAGGCCGTGCGCACGATGGTCCGCATTGCGGAGCGCACCGAAAACGACATCGACTACGTGCGTCAGCTGGAGCAGTGGGATGTGCCGGTGCAACAGGACGTGACCTCTGCCATTTCGCACGCAACGTGCACGACGGCGCACGACCTCGGTGCGGTGGCTATCATGACCGTATCGAAAACAGGCTTTACGGCGCGCATGATTTCGAAATTCCGCCCGGCGTGCCCAATCATCAGCGGCACGACCGACCGCAAGGTACTGAACCAGATGGGCCTTTCCTGGGGTGTAATCCCCGTGATGCTGGAGGAAAAGACCAGCACCGACGAGCTGTTTGAGCACATTGTGGCAGTTGCGGAGGAGCACGGACTTGTGCAGGCGGGCGACATTGCCGTTATCACGGCGGGTATCCCGCTGGGCATTTCCGGCACGACGAACATGCTGAAGGTACACCTTGTGGGCGACGTGCTCGTCTCCGGCACCGTTGTGAACGTGCTGAGTACCTGCGGCCCGCTGTGCGTGTGCAAAACGGAGGAGGAAGCGCTGCAGAAGTTCCGCAGGGGCGATATTCTGGTGCTGCCGAAGACCACAAACGCAACGATGCCGCTGATCCGTCAGGCTTCGGGTATCGTGACGGAAATGGACGGTGTGAACTCTCACGCAGCCATCGCCGCCATGGCGCTGGATAAACCGGCCATCGTCGGCGCGGCGCACGCGACCGACCTGCTGCGCTCCGGCACAACCGTGAAGCTGGACGGCGTTAGAGGTGCGATCTTCAGCGTCAGCGCACCGAGCGCGGAAAAGTAAAACGAATAGCAACGCCGCACTCACGCAGTTCAGGAAAGCGTGGGTGCGGCGCTTTAAATAGGCGGTCTTTTGACCGCCTATCAGGAAACCCATGCAACTGGGTTTCCCGCGGAGCGAACGTCCACCGGAAGTTCGCTCCTACCTTCCTGGTTTTAGGTTAGGCAGATGGGTTTCGCACTCTGCGGAGCGCGCCTCAGGGCTTTGCCCCGAGACTCCACCAACTTTTTGAAAAAAGTTGAATCAAAAACTTTATTCGTCGCTTCGCTGTGCGTTATTTCACCGCTTTTATAATCAAACAATCGTTACCGTTTTCCACCGTGACGGTGAAGCCGACTTCTTTTAACAGTGCAACTTCGTGTTCTTTTGTGAGCGGGATGTCGAAGTGGACGAATGCGTCGTCGGGAATGTTTTCTTCGCGGCGCTTGCGGCTCCACGTTTCGCGCAGCAGGTTTTCCTCTTCGTCACAGCAGGCGAAGTAATCGCCGTTTACAAACATGCCGCCGGGCGTGAGACAGTCATAGATGCGTTTGAAGAGCCGGCGCTTTTTCTCCGGCAGAAAGTGGTGCAGCGATTCAAACGAGATGACAGCGTCGAACGCACCGGGGAACGGCACGGCAAAGTAGCTGCCGCACAGCAGCGTGAGGTCCTTATCCCCATGCTTTTTCATGAGGGCGTCGAGCATATCGGGCGAAAGGTCAATGCCGGTGACGGAAATATCCGTGCGCAAATTGTAGAGCGCGTCGAGCTCCAGACCCGTGCCGCAGCCGAGGTCTAAAATGCGCTTGGCGCTTTGCGGCACGGCGCGTGCGAACTGCTTGTAGTCTTCGCCCCAGAATTTTGTCATGCGTGCTTCGTATTCCGGCAGGCGCTTGCGGAAAAACGCGCCCATTTCTTCAAGCGGGGCGCTTTCGAGCTCGCGGAGCCAATTTTTTAAGTCTTCCAAATATTTTTCTTTGTTTTGTGCATTGATGACCATGTTTTTTCTCCAAATTCTTTAAATGAGAACACTGCGTTATTTTGCGCAGAATTTGCGAATGGCGCCGCGCAGCAGCTGCCGCAGCTCATCTTCCTCCGCAATAAGTGAACCCGCGTACAGCGCTTCGGCGATGCCGAACGTATAAAATCGCACGTCGCGATAAACGGCTTCGGCTTCCTTTACCGTGAGCCCGTACTGCACCGCCGTGCAGTCGATGGCCTCGCGGTTCCACGGACTTGAGATGATCTGCGGCACGGTGCGGCTGCCGTATTCGTTCGATAAAAACAGGACGCCGAACAGATTGCGCCTGTCGCGGGCGAGCAGAATGTGCGCAAGGCTGATCGTGAACAGGTAGTCCGATTTATCGAGGTACTGCGCGACGAAGGATTGATACGTGCCGTCTAAATATTCGATGACGGCGCGGCGGAATGTTTCCATGCTGCCGAAGTTGCGGAAAACGGGCTGCACGGAGCAATTGAGTTTAGCGGCGACGCTGCGGACATTGAGTGCATCTGCGCCTTTTTCCAGTGTGATGGCGGCGCCTGCCTCAAGCAGCATTTCCGCCGTGATGTGCGGTGTTCTTGCCATAGTTTCCTCCCGGGTGCGGTTCAGCTGATGAGGATAAAATATCGAATGTTATTTAATTTGTCAAGCGCAAATTTGAAATAAAACGGAATTCTTTTGAAATGGGGATATATTGCAAAGTTTTGCGGCGCATGATACAATGAATTGAAGAAAATCACCGGGAGGGTGTTCTATGAATTTTCGGGAAACGTTAAAATCGATCGGGATCATCCCCGTTATTCAGATCAACGATGCGAAAAAAGCAGTGCCGCTGGCGCTGGCGCTGAAAAAAGGCGGGCTGCCCGCGGCGGAGGTGACGTTCCGCACAGACGCGGCGGAGGAAGCCATTCGCCGTATTAAGATAGAGGTGCCGGACGTGTGCGTGTGCGCCGGTACGGTTTTGAACGTAAAGACCGCAGAGCGCGCCGTGAAGGCGGGCGCTTCCGCGATTATCAGTCCGGGCACGAACCTGGAGGTCGTGCGCTGGTGCATTGCGCACCGTGTGCCGGTCATCCCCGGCTGCGCGACACCGACGGAGGTGGAAGCCTGCATGCGCATGGGGCTCGATTTTGTGAAGTTGTTCCCGGCGGAGGTTGTGGGCGGCGTGAAAATGCTGAAGGCCCTCGGCGGCCCATACGGCAGCATGAAATTCATGCCCACCGGCGGTATCAGCGCGCAGAACGCGGCGGAGTACCTTGCGCTGCCGAACGTGCTGTGCTGCGGCGGCAGCTGGATGGTGCCGGGGGGGCTCCTGGACGCCGGAGATTTTGACGCCATTGAGGCGCTGGCACGCGAAGCGGCGCAGATTGTAAAGAAATGATTTTGTAAAACGAAAAACAGGACAAAGCGCATCTGAAAACGCTTTGTCCTGTTTTCTACATTTATGGGTGCGGTGTGGGCAAATCCCCAACGTGCTGCGCCCGTATAAACTCCCCGTTGTCCTTCATCCCTTTTGGATCGGACACTTTCGTCACTTTCTGACAAAAGGTATCTTATCACATTCGCTTCCGTTTGTAAAGCCCCTTTTTAAACATTTTGCAAAAAAGCAGCAGAAAAGTTTTTGTGAGATTTAGGAAATTTTAAAGGGCGTTGTCTGTACATTTCAAAAAGAGGCTCAATGTTTGAATTTCAAAGCCTGACGCGTCAGAGAGAAGATACCGGTCATGTATTCCTCGTGGATGTCCGCCTGCATACGGAAAACGGGCATGTGGTTTTCCGGGATGCTCTGCTTGCAGTAATCGATGATGTCTTTTTCGCGCACGTTCAAGGTGGCAGAGCCGGTGAGGAAGAGGATGTCCGGGTTCAAAAGCGCGATGGTGCACACGGCGGCGGTCTGCATCAGCGGCACGATATTCTCGCCGTGAATCATGCGCGAGACGGTCTCGACTTTTGTAGCGGTGGAGTTGATGAGCGGCAGACTGATGAGCTCGCCCGCATATTTTGTACTGCCGACGATGATGTGTCCGTCCACCACGGTGCCCGCACCGGCGCTGCGGTGGCTCGGCCAGTAGAGAACGGAAAGGGAGTACGGGTGGTCGCAGGGGTTGCGCACGTAAAAGCCGTAGGACGTGAAGTGCATGTCGTTTTCCGTGATGACCGTGATGCCGAGCTGTTCTTCGAGTACCTTCTTCGGGTTGAAGCCGTTTAACGCCGGGAACGCAAGCGATTCAATGGCGCCTTCGCGGTCGGTGACGCCGGAAATGCCGATGCCGACTGCGCGGATGAGCGGATCTGCCTGCACCATCTGTGTGATGAACAGCGTGAGGTCCTCCGGCAGAATGTCGTTGAGCGGACAGAATTTTTCCTGCAAGCCGTTTCCTTTTAAATCGCACACGCGCAGGGCGATGCCGCTCCTTTCCACGTCGTTATTATCGGTATAAAGGCACAAAATGTGCGCGTAGTTCGGGTTGATGGAAAAGCGGCGCGCGGGACGGCCGCCGTTCGATGCGGCAAAGGCGAGCTCCAGCACCTGTCCGTCGTCGATCATCTCGCCGAGGAGCGCCGTACAAGCCGCAAGGCTTAACCTGCATTGCTCGGCAAGCTCTTTTTTTGTGGCGAAATCCGTGTGGTACAGCGCGCTGCGCAGAGCGGCGAGGTTATTCTGTTTTAAAGCGGCAGCGCCGCCGTGTTCTGTCATAATCGGTTTCCTTCATTTCTGTTTCGGGCCGAGCCCGCATATTTTCAATACGAGCCTATATTAGCATATAAAATGCATGATGGCAATGGATTTACGTTTCGATAAAAAATAAGTTTCCGGGAATTCATGGATTTTTCATAGACAATGCGCGAAAACTGTGCTATACTCTAAATTACTAATGTAACGGAGTGATCATAACTTGGAGCAGAAAGCTTTTGAACTGATACAGGAAAAATTGCAGGCAGCGTTAAATGAGCAGGGCTTTGGCGAAGCTGTGGCGCTGGAGACCGACAACGGCCGCGGCGTGATGTTTACGACGGGCGAAGTGGCCTACGGCCTTTTCTATGAGACGAAGCAGCGGCGCTTTGTGCTGCGCAGCGCGACGATGAAAACCCCGAAGGAGCCGGGCGACTGGCGTCAGCTTTCCATGTGGCTGTTCGATGAAGGTGAAAACACCATGCAGGACGCGGAGAGCATCGCGAACGACTTTCTTGAGCTCGTGCAGGGCTCTAAGCGCCGCGAGCTCGTGCAGACCGCGAAGAAGCGCCGCAAGAAGGACGAAGAGAACAACGCGGATCCGCAGTTCTTTCTCAACCGCTTGGTGCCGGTGTTCCCGGAGCTGCGCGACGAAATGAACGAGGAACGCATCGTGTACGGTCAGGTGCGCACGGCACTGTTTGCTGCTGAGAAGGTTGCGCCGAAGTGCGAGAATCTTGCGAAGAACTATAAGGACAGCGAGCCCATGAAGCGCATGTGCACCATTTTCTGCGACATGTACGCCGCGGGTGATATGGACACCCGTGCAGTCATTCAGTTCGGCGTTCTGAATAATATTAAGGACGAGGCGGCTATCCGGAATATCATTGCGAACTTTACGGACGGCTGCGACTTGCAGAAGGTGTATAAGCACTCCAGAAAACTTATCGGCAAGAACATCAAGCCCGAAAAGGTAAAGAAGAAGGACAAAAAGGTGGAGGCACGCCTGAGCAACTGAAAAACCGCATAAAATCTCAAAATAGCTCTTGACAGCGGCGTATATCCTATGCTATTATAGGTATACCTCAAGTTGGGGGCTATTTTTTTGCGCCCAAATTTTGAGGGAGGCTGGGAGAACATCCCAAATTTTTTCCGTAAAACGGGAGGTGCCGTCATGAGAGTAAAGGTCGTTTTAGCTTGCACTGAATGCAAACAGCGCAACTACAACACAAAGAAGAACAAGAAGAATGATCCCGACAGACTTGAGATGAACAAGTACTGCAGATTCTGCAAGAAGCACACGCTCCACAGAGAGACGAAGTAAAGCGAGGAACGAAGTTATGGCCGAAAAAGCAAAAAAAGAAAACGGCTTTGTTCGCTTTACGAAGAAAGCGGGAAAGTTTTTCCGCGACTGCAAGGGCGAGATCAAAAAGATCGTTTGGCCTACGCCGAAGAACGTTTTCAAAAATGTGGGTGTCGTTCTTGCGACGATCATCCTGCTTGGTCTCTTCATTTTCCTGCTGGATACCGTCTTCATGAATTTGCTGGGTCTCGTCATGCAAGTGGCGAAATAAGCAGCGCGAATGATCGCGCGTTTATTTGAGAAGCGGAGGAATCGAAATGTCGGACGAAGCAAAATGGTATGTGGTTCATACCTATTCCGGGTATGAGAACAAGGTTGCGTCAAATCTGGAGAAGACGGTGGAAAACCACTCTTTACAGAATTTGATTTTTGAGATTCGCGTACCCACCGAAAAGGTCACAGAAGTTGCCGCAAACGGCAAGACCAAGGAAGTGGAACGCAAGATTTTTCCGGGTTACGTCATTGTAAAGATGATCCTCACGGATGAATCGTGGTACGCGGTTCGCAATATCCGCGGCTGCACGGGCTTCGTCGGCCCGTCTTCCAAGCCGATTCCGCTCACGGATGAAGAAGTGGAGCGACTCGGTGTGGAGACGAGGAATGTCGAAGTCTCCTACAATGTCGGTGACAGCGTCCAGATTACCGACGGCCCGCTTGAGGGCTTTATCGGAACAGTGGAAGAAATCGATGTGGACAAGAACCACATTCGCGTCACGGTTTCGATGTTCGGACGTGAAACCCCGGTTGACCTGGAACTTGACCAGGCGGAGCCGGTGGAATAACACACGGTAAATTGCGGTAATCCGCTTTTTATTGAGGGGGATACGTCCCCCTGTGGGAGGAACGCCTGAATTTTCACGGACGTTCCGCCATCAACCACGAATTTTGGAGGTGCAAACAAATGGCTCAGAAGGTTACGGGCTTTATTAAGCTCCAGATACCTGCCGGTAAAGCTACCCCGGCACCACCGGTTGGTCCGGCTCTCGGTCAGCACGGTGTTAACATCATGGCATTTACAAAGGAATTTAACGAGCGCACCAAGGGCGACGCTGGTCTTATCATCCCGGTCGTCATCACAGTATACGCAGACCGTTCCTTTACCTTTGTAACAAAGACGCCGCCTGCAGCAGTTCTTATTAAGAAGGCTTGCGGCATCGAAACAGCTTCGGGCACACCGAACAAGACAAAGGTCGCAAAGATTACCCGCGAGCAGGTAAAGAAGATCGCCGAGCAGAAAATGCCTGATCTCAACGCTGCATCCATCGAGAGTGCTATGAGCATGATCGCCGGTACTGCACGCAGCATGGGCATCGAAGTAGTCGATTGATTTGATTTTACCCGGGTGGGAGGAAACTCTCTGAGAATCCGATATCTACCACTTTAGGAGGAACATGAATGAAACACGGTAAAAAGTATGTCGATGGCGCAAAGCTCATCGAGCGCAGCCGCCTTTATGATACGCAGGAAGCGCTTGACCTCTGTGTCAAGACTGGTACAGCAAAGTTCGACGAAACCGTTGAAGTCCACGTAAAGCTGGGCGTTGACGGCCGTCATGCAGACCAGCAGGTCCGCGGTGCTATCGTCCTGCCGCACGGCACGGGCAAGACCGTCCGCGTGCTCGCAATCTGCAAGCCGGAGAAAGAAGACGAGGCTCGTGCAGCCGGTGCTGAATTCGTCGGCGGCAATGATATGATCCAGAAGATCCAGTCCGAAGGCTGGATGGATTTTGACGTCCTCATCACGACCCCGGATATGATGGGTATGGTTGGCCGTCTCGGTAAGATCCTTGGCCCGCGCGGCCTCATGCCGAACCCGAAGGCCGGCACCGTTGCTCCGGACATTGCACGTGCAATCACCGAAGCGAAGGCCGGTAAGATCGAGTATCGTCTCGACAAGACCAACATCATCCACTGCCCGATCGGCAAGATTTCCTTCGGCACAGAGAAGCTGACGGAAAACTTCAACACGCTGCTGGAAGCCATCAACAAGGCAAAGCCGGCTGCTGCAAAGGGTCAGTACATCCGTTCCTGCGTTGTTGCTGCAACGATGGGCCCGGGCGTGAAGATCAACCCGAACAAGGTTGGCTAAGATTCGTCTGAATCTTAAATTTAAGGCTTGACAGAGTTCTTCTGCCATGCTATAATTACAAAGCTGTTTACCTAAGACAGCAGGTGCACCGGTTTTCCGGGCTGAAAGGTTTTACCGCCTGCCGAGGGAGCGGAAAAGTTACTTTGTACTTTTTATGCCTTCCTACGGTAAGTGGGAAGGCATTTTTAGTTTTCGCACCGAGGAAAATCGTTCATTTTGGCGCTTTTCCAAATCATAACTGAAAGGCGAGGTGAATATTTTGCCCAGTAAAAGCGTTTTGGAAACAAAGCAGGCAATTGTTGCTCAGCTGAAGGATAAGGTCGCTAACAGCGTATCCGGTGTTGTCGTAGACTACAAGGGTATCACTGCAGAGGCCGACACAAAGCTCCGTAAGGAACTGCGTGAAGCCGGCGTTGAGTACACTGTCGTTAAGAATACTCTTCTCAAGCGTGCTATCGAAGGCACCGAGATCGAGGGTATGTCCGAGGTTCTCGAAGGCACAACCGCTCTGGCTGTTTCCCACGAGGATCAGATCGCTCCGGCAAGAATCCTGAACAAGTTTGCAAAGGATTCCGACGGTAAGTTCGTGATTAAGTCCGGCTACATGGACGGTAAGGTTATGTCTCCGGCAGAGATCGCTGCAATCGCAGATCTCCCGAGCAAGGAAGGTCTTGTTCAGATGCTGCTTAGCGTTCTCGTATCCGGCCCGCGTGGTCTTGCTATTGCACTTAGTGAAGTTGCAAAGGCTCAGGAAACTGCATAAGTTTGCAGGATAATTTTCAATTTAAAATTTTAGGAGGATATTACAATGGCTGATATCGCAAAGTTTGTTGAAGAAATCAAGTCCATGACCGTTCTCGAGCTCAACGAGCTGGTCAAGGCTATCGAAGAGGAGTTCGGCGTTTCCGCTGCTGCTCCGGTTATGGTCGCTGGCGCTGGCGCTGCTGCTCCGGCTGCTGAAGAGAAGACCGAGTTCGACGTTGTTCTGAAGTCTGCTGGCGCAAACAAGATCAACGTTATCAAGGTTGTTAAGGAAGCTACCGGCCTGGGCCTGAAGGAAGCTAAGGCTATGGTTGACGAGGCTCCGAAGACCATTAAGGAAGGCGTTTCCAAGGACGACGCTGAGGCTCTTAAGACGAAGCTCACCGAGGCTGGCGCTGAGGTCGAACTGAAGTAATTTAACTTCACCTTATAATTGCCTAGTTAGAGACCCGCAAATGCAGTTCGCTGTGTTTGCGGGTCTTTTTCTTTTCGTTTATATGGTTTTCTGAAATATAATTTGGCATCTTTGTTCACAAAATAGTCATTGCTTTTTTGGTTTTATCGGTCTATAATATGTTCATTCCTTGACAGTTCAAAAATGAACAATTCAGTTTTAAACTGTTTATTTTGGAAATGGACATCGTTAAAACTTTTGGCGATGTTCAGCAGTAAGCAACAGGAGGTGCGAGGAATGAAGCGAGACGAGCAAGCGTGTACGGCCGTGCCGTTTCACGACGGGCTTGCGGAGCACTTAACGCAGATCGCGCGCATCATCAATACGGAGCTGCGCAAGGTGCTGGCGGATGAAGACCTTTCCGCGGTGGAATCCGGTGTGATCATGTGCCTTTCCACAACAAAAGTCGATACAGCCGGGCGCATTGCGCGGCGCATGGGTGTTTCGCGCTCGTTGATGAGTAAGGCGGTAGACCACCTTGTGCGCGGCGGATGGATTGAAACAAAACCGGACCAAAACGACCGTCGCATGGTACATTTGGTTTTGTTGCCGAAGGCCGAGCCGGCTGTTAAGCGGTGCAGAGAGCTGAAGCATGAATATTACGAAAAAATGTGCGCCGGTGTCAGCCCGGAAGACATGCAGGTCTTCCACCGCGTCATAGAGCAAATGCGGCGAAACCTTGAAAACTTTTCCGAGACAGGCAGATACCCGGAGATGAGAAAGGAGAAAACCGAATGAAATTGCTGAAAACGTACCTAAAGCCGTTTGCGGCGCTGGTGCTGGCGTGCATTCTGCTGCTTTTCGGGCAGGCGATGTGTGACTTGTCATTACCGAACCTGATGAGCGACATTGTGAACACCGGCATTCAGCTTGGCGGTGTGAATGAGGCTGCACCTGCGGTTTTGAACCGACAGGCCGTTGACTTATTGACGCTGTTTATGAACGACGCGGAGGCGGGGACGTTCAAAAACGCCTACACGCCCGTGGAGCACGGCGGCGATGAAGAGACGAAGCTTGCGAAAACCTACGAGAATATCAAGGACGTTGATGCGGTCGCTTTAAGCGAAGATGCAGACGTGCAGGCGGTGGGCGATGCCTACGGTAAAGCAGCGTATGCGTTCATGACGTTTCTGAAGGATTACGGCGCGCAGACCGGCCAGGCGGTGGACACCGAAAGCGGCGTGCAGGACATGGATATGCGTCAGCTTTATGCTGTTATCCCCATGTTACAGCAGATGCCGAAAGAGGCGTTCAGCGAAGCGATCGATTCTGCCGAAAACGCGCAGTCGATGATCGGCTCGCAGGTGGGCGCAACGTTTACAAAGCTGTTCTATAAGGAACTCGGCGTCGATCTGGACGCAAAGCAGATGCGCTACATTGTGATGAAGGGTCTCGAGATGCTCGGCATCGCGCTGCTCGGCGTGCTGGCGGCGGTGCTCGTCGGCTTCTTCGCGTCGCGTGTTTCGTCCGGTGTGGCAAAGCAGATGCGCAGCGATGTGTTCCGCAAGGTGGAAAGCTTTTCCAACACGGAGTTCGATAAATTTTCCACCGCATCGCTCATCACGCGCACGACGAACGACGTGACGCAGGTGCAGATGCTTATTTCCATGGGCCTGCGTTTAATGTGCTACGCGCCGATCATGGGCGTGGGCGGCATTATTTTCGCGCTGCAAAAAAGCGTTTCGCTAAGCTGGATCATCGCGCTCGCGGTCATCGTTTTGCTGGGGCTTGTCGTCGTACTTTTAAACGTTGCAATGCCGAAATTCAAGAGCTTGCAGCGTTTGACGGACAGATTAAACCTCGTCAGCCGCGAGAATTTGAGCGGCATGCTCGTGGTACGCGCGTTTACGAATGAGAAATTCGAGGAGGCGCGCTTTGATAAGGCGAATGAAGACCTCACCCGCACAAACCGCTTTACCCAGCGCGTGATGAGCGTTACAATGCCGATCATGATGCTCATCATGAATCTTGTCACGCTGCTCATCATGTGGGTGGGTGGGCACGCCATTGCGGAATCCACCATGCAGGTAGGCGACATGATGGCGTATATCCAGTACACGATGCAGATCATCATGTCGTTCCTGATGATTGCGATGATCTTCATTATGGTGCCGCGCGCCATGGTTTCCGCAGACCGTGTGCAGGAGGTGCTGACGACGGAGCTTTCCATTAAAGAGCCGGAAAACCCGGTTACACTCGGTAATGAAAGCGGTGAGCTGCGTTTTGACGACGTTTCCTTCCGCTACGGCAACGCCGAGGAAGATACCTTGAGCCACATTTCGTTTACCGCAAAGCCCGGCCAAACGACGGCGTTTATCGGCGCGACGGGTGCGGGAAAATCGACGCTCATCAACCTCATCCCGCGTTTTTACGATGTCACCGGCGGCGCAGTTTACCTGAACGGCAAGGATATCCGCACGCTTTCGCAAAAGGAACTGCGCGATAACATCGGCTACGTGCCGCAGAAGGCCATGCTGTTCTCCGGCACAATTGATTCCAACATCAAGTACGGCAAGGAAGACGCCGATGTGAACGAGGTGTTGGCAGCGCTCGATTGCGCACAGGCTACGGAATTTGTCAGCGAATTGCCGAACGGCGTGGAAAGCTCCATCGCGCAGGGCGGCAGCAACGTTTCCGGCGGCCAGAAGCAGCGCCTTGCCATTGCCCGTGCGCTCGTGAAAAAAGCGCCGGTGTATATTTTCGATGATAGCTTCTCCGCGCTCGATTTCAAAACGGATGCAAAGCTGCGCCGTGCGCTGACGAAATACACGGAAAACGCTGTCGTGCTCATCGTCGCGCAGCGCGTTTCCACCATCATGAACGCCGAGCAGATCATTGTGCTGGATGAAGGCAAAATCGTCGGCAAGGGCACGCACAAAGAGCTTTTGAAAACGTGCCCGGAATACCGCGAGATTGCGGAAAGTCAGCTTTCAAAGGAGGAATTGGCATGAGCGAACCGAAAAGAAACGCACCGCGTCCGCACGGACCCGGCAGAGGCATGATGCCCACCGAAAAAGCCAAGGACTTCAAAGGCAGCTTTAAAAAGCTTATTTCGTATCTTTCCCCGTTTAAGTTTAAAATACTCATCGTCGTCATTTTCGCGGCGCTTTCCACCGTGTTTACGATCGTCGGCCCGAAGATCCTCGCAAAAGCGACCGATGAGCTGACGGCCGGCTTGATGCGCATCATCACCGGCGCTGCGGAGGGCATTGACTTTGGCTATGTCGCGAAAGTTTTACTGTTCCTTGTAGGGTTATATGCGTTGAGCGCACTGTTCTCCTACATTCAGGGCTTTACGATGTCCGGCGTTTCGGCGAAGGTCTCGTACAACATGCGCCGTGCCATTATGGAGAAGATCGACCGCCTGCCCGTCTCGTATTTTCATAAAACGAGTCAGGGTGACGTGCTTTCCCGCATCACGAACGATGTTGATACGCTCAGCCAGAGTCTTAACCAGAGTATCACGCAGCTTATCACGTCGGTGTGCTCCATCATCGGCGTGCTTATTATGATGCTTTCCATCAGCTGGCAGTTGACGCTTGTCGCACTGTGCATCGTGCCGATTTCGCTGCTGTTTGTCGGACGCATTGTGAAATCCTCGCAGAAATATTTCGTCGGCCAGCAGGAATACCTCGGCGCGGTGAACGGCCACGTGGAGGAAATGTACGGCGGGCACGTCGTCGTGAAGGCGTTTAACGGCGAAGCGCGCTCCATGGAGAAATTCGAGTGCGAAAACGAAAAGCTCTATAACGCGGGCTGGAAGTCGGAGTTTCTCTCCGGCCTGATGCAGCCGATCATGGGCTTTGTGGGCAATCTCGGCTACGTTGTGGTGTGCATTTTGGGCGCATCTATGGCGGCAGGCGGCAGCATGACTATCGGCGGCATTCAGGCGTTCATCCAGTATCTGCGCAGTTTCACGCAGCCCATCACCCAGATGGCAAGCATCTCAAGTCAGGTACAGCGCACCATGGCGGCGGCAGAGCGCATTTTCAACTTCCTTGATGAACCCGAGATCGTCGAAAAAACACCGAAATACACCGTGGAAAACAGCAATATCCGCGGCGACATTCGCTTTGACCACGTTTGCTTCGGTTACGAAGACACCGACGAGACTGTCATCCACGATTTCTCCGCCGATGTGAAAGCAGGCCAGAAAATCGCTATTGTCGGCCCGACGGGTGCAGGCAAAACGACTATGGTAAAGCTTCTCATGCGCTTCCATGATTTAAAATCCGGCAAGATCTGCCTTGACGGCAAGGACATCACGGAGTTTGCCCGCGGCGACCTCAGAAAAGAATTCGGCATGGTTCTGCAGGACACGTGGCTTTACAGCGGCACCATCATGGAGAACATCCGTTACGGCCGCTTGGACGCGACGGACGAGGAGGTCATTCAGGCGGCAAAAGCGGCGCAGGTTGACCACTTTGTGCGCACACTGCCGGACGGCTACAACACGATCCTCAATGAAGAAGCGACGAATGTCTCGCAGGGACAAAAGCAGCTGCTCACCATCGCCCGTGCGATTTTGTCCGACAGCCGCATCATGATCCTTGACGAAGCGACAAGCTCCGTCGATACGCGCACCGAGCTTTCCATCCAGACTGCAATGGATAACCTGATGCGCGGCCGCACAAGCTTCATCATCGCGCACCGCCTCTCTACAATCCGCAATGCTGACCTTATCCTCTGCATGAAGGACGGCGACATCGTGGAGCAGGGCACGCATGAAGAATTGCTCGCAAAAAACGGCTTCTACGCCAACCTCTACAACAGTCAGTTCGAGCACGCAGAGGAAAGCGCGTAAAACGCCTGTAAAACAAAACGAAGCTGTCTTCTCTGACAAAGAGAGGGCAGCTTTTTTGGTGGTTTTGAAGATTGACAAACGCCTAAAAGGACGGCTACAATAACCGCATAAAGGGGGCGTTTGCATGTTTTTGAATGAACTGAAAAAGAGGAATGTGCCGAGTTTAAAATCGCGCGCGGAGATGCTGGAGCTTTTGCAGCGGGAGGAATACGGCTGCTTGCCGAAGGCACCAGAATCGTTCGTTTGGGAAGCGGAGCCCGGCGTTGCGGATAATTTCTGCGCGGGCAAGGCGACGCTGGAAAAGCTGACGTTTCGCGTTGTGGTAAACGGCAAAGATTTCGCGTTCCCGGTGTATTTGGCTGTGCCGACCGCAGAGGGGCCGCACCCGTTTTTTGTCCACATCAATTTCAGAAGCGATGTGCCGGACCGCTACATGCCGACGGAGGAGCTCATCGACAACGGCTTTGCGGTGCTTTCGTTCGGCTATGAGGATGTGACGCGCGACGACGGCGACTTCACCTCCGGCCTTGCGGGTGTTCTGTATGAAAACGGCAAACGCGCGCCGCATGACGCGGGTAAAATCGCACTGTGGGCGTGGGCGGCGATGCGCTGCATGGATTACGCCGAGCACGACGAGCGGTTGAACTGCGCAAAGTCCGTTGTGTGTGGGCATTCGCGCCTCGGCAAAACGGCACTGCTCACTGCTGCGCTGGATACCCGCTTCGCGTTTGGCTACTCGAACGATTCCGGCTGTGCCGGTGCGGCGCTGTTCCGCGGCAAAAAAGGCGAGCAGCTTGACGATATTTATAGGCAGTTTCCGTTCTGGTTCAGCGAATCGTTCGGGCAGTATGTCGGCAAAACGGACGCGCTGCCGTTTGACCAGCACTACCTGCTCGCGAGCATTGCGCCGCGCTATGTATACGTGGCGTCTGCGACGGGCGACGACTGGGCAGACCCCGCGTCCGAGCTTTTGAGCTGCTATGCGGCGGCAGCGGGGGACAAGGAGGCGTTTCCCTATGAAGAAACGTCGGAAGACTACGATTTTAACCTGCACGCGGGCCGCATCGGCTATCACCGCCGCCCCGGTTTGCACTATTTCAGCCGCGAGGACTGGAACCGGTTTATTGCGTTTTTTGAAAGCAAGCAATAAGGCGGTGCATAGCAAAAGGGCGGCACGTCCACCGGAAGTTCCGTCCTCCCGTCCTGATTTTTGCGAACGCAATGAGATTTCGCTTTCTGCGGAAGTCGACCAAGGGCTTTGCCCTTGGATTCTGTAACCGAACGTGTGCGTTCGGTTTAAGCTTCTTGAAAAAGCTTGAGCAAAACTTTGAGGTTCATAAGACGAAAAAACGGCGAAATCCTGAACAGGACTCGCCGTTTTCTTATGCTTTACTTTAATTCTTGCGGTTAAAATTGATGAGGCAGCCGGCTTTGACGATCTTCTTTTCGTCTTCCGTCATCGGGGCAATGTAAAGCTCAATCTCCTTTACTTCATCGCCGAGCACATACGCTTTAATGCTCTGCATATCGCCGTCCATGGCGTCCAAAACGTTCGGGACGAGGATATAATCACCGATCTCGAAGGCGGGTTCATTCTTCATCTGGAACGGCAGCATGCCCCAGTTCATCACGTTGGAGCGGTAACGCTTGGTGGCGTACTCGGAGCAGATATTCGCAAGGCCGCCCAAGACGCGCTGGCAGCTTGCCGCCTGTTCGCGCGCAGAGCCGTCGCCGGGCTTCACGCAGTAAATGACACTGCCGATTTCGATTGTCTTTTCATCAACGTCGGGCAGGATGTTTTTCACTTTCCCGAGTGCGTTTTTCAGAGCTTCATCGCTTTGTGCTTCGCCCGCAAGTCTCGCTTTTTCGAGTGCACGGACATCCTTTGCACGCTGCACGTAACCGGGGTCGCGGCGGGAGAGTGTGAACTCCGCAAGCCCCAGTGGGTTGGAGCGATACGAAGACGTTTCGCCGGACGGGATCAATTCGTCGGTCGTTGTGACCTTATCCATGATCTTCGAGCAGACGCGCAGCAGAATGTTCTGCGCAAGTGCCTCCTGCTCCGGCCAATCCTTGATGTTCGGGCCGTAGATGAGCTTATCTTCCGGCTCTGCCTTGCCGAAGCCGTTGTAAATGCGGGCGCGGTAGGAGGAATCATCGTAGTTGTATTCCGGCACTTCGTAGTCGTCCGCGTACTTTTCGGCGGAGGTCAAAATGCCGCCGTTTGCCGCCGTTGCCGCGATAGAACGTGCGTCCATGAGTGCGACGGCGCTCAGTTGGCCTGCGCCCGGCTTGGAGCCTTCGCGGTTCGGGAAGTTGCGTGTGGCGTGGCGGATGCTCAGCGCGTTATTCGCCGGTGTGTCGCCTGCGCCGAAGCACGGGCCGCAGAAAGCGGTCTTCACAATGGCGCCCGTCGCCATGAGGTCGGAAATGGCGCCCTTTGCGAGCAGGTTCATAAACACCGGCTGTGAGGACGGGTAGACGTCCAGTGTGAATTCGCCCTGACCGCACTGCGCGCCCTTTAAGATGTGCGCTGCCGCCATGACGTTCGTATATGTGCCGCCCGCGCAGCCCGCAATGATGCCCTGCTGCACCTGCAAACCCTTTGGGGTAATCTTATCCGTCAGACTGAATTCAATATCCTTGCCTTCCGTCAAGCGCGCGGCTTCCTTTTCTACTTCGCGCAGGATGTCGCCGAGATTCGCGTTCAGCTCGTCAATCTCAAACGCATTGCTCGGGTGGAATGGCAGCGCGATCATCGGCTTTACGGTGGAAAGGTCTACATAGACCAAGCCGTCGTAGTATGTCACGTCGGCTGGCTTTAACTCGCGGTAATCGTCCGCGCGACCGTGCTTTGCAAGGTACGCCTTCGTGTCGTCGTCTGTGCACCAGACGGAGGTGAGACATGTGGTCTCGGTCGTCATGACGTCCACGCCGTTGCGGTAATCGGTCGTCATGCTCTTGATGCCGGGGCCGACGAACTCCATGACCTTGTTTTTTACGTAGCCGTTTTTAAACACCGCGCCGATGATGGCAAGCGCGATGTCCTGCGGGCCCACGCCCGGGCGCGGCTTGCCGGTGAGGTACACCGCCACAACGCCGGGGTACGCGACATCGTACGTGTTTTCGAGCAGCTGCTTGACGAGCTCGCCGCCGCCTTCGCCGATGGCCATGGTGCCGAGCGCACCGTAGCGCGTGTGGGAATCGGAGCCGAGAATCATTTTGCCGCAGCCCGCCATGGCCTCGCGCATGTACTGGTGAATGACCGCCATGTGGGGCGGCACATAAATGCCGCCGTATTTGCGCGCGGCGGAAAGGCCGAACACGTGGTCGTCCTCGTTGATGGTGCCGCCCACGGCGCACAAGCTGTTGTGGCAGTTTGTGAGCACGTAGGGGATGGGGAACTTCTCCATGCCGGAGGCGCGCGCCGTCTGAATGATGCCGACGAACGTGATGTCGTGCGAGGCGAGCGCATCAAATTTTAAGCGCAGGTTCTGCATATCCTCTGCGGTGTTGTGCGCTTTTAAAATGGAATAGGCAATGGTACCCTGTTTTGCCGTGTCTTTTTGGTAGGTCTCGGGTGCAGCGGCTTCCGGCACGATCTCTGTGCCGTTCACAAGGTAAACGCCGCCGTCATAAAGCTTTACCATATTCATTCACCGAAGCTTCCGAAGGAGCCCGGAAGCGATCCTTTCTTTTAGCATTGCATGGCCGCGCAGAAAATCCTGCGCTTAGTTGCTTTCAGTATAGCATAATAAAGGCAGATTTGCAATTTGCATTTCTGCTTTTTCATTTTGTTCAAAAACGGTTCAGTCTTCCGCGATGACTTTTGCTGCGGCGGAGCCCGAAGCGGTCTTCCAAATGCGGATCATCGTCGGGATGCGGCTTTGCAGTTCCGAAACGTGAGAGATGATGCCGACGACGCGCCCGCTTTGGCGGATGCTCTCGAGCGCACGCATGGCGGTATCGAGCGTGTCGGTGTCGAGCGATCCGAAGCCCTCGTCGATGAAAATGGAATCGAGCCGCACCGCGCCCGAGTAGCTCTGCACCACGTCCGAAAGCCCGAACGCGAGGGAAAGTGATGCCAAAAACTGCTCGCCGCCCGAAAGTGTCTCTACGGAGCGGCACGTGCCGCTCATGCCGTCCAAAACCTCAATGTCAAGCCCGCCGTAGCCCGCGCCGCTTTTGCCCTGCTTGTGCTGCAAGGCGTAGCGCCCGCGGCTTAAAACGGAGAAAAAGCGGTTTGCGCTCTGGATGGTCTCGTCGAGCATCATGCCGAGCACGTACTGCAAAAGCGGCACGCGCAAGGCGTTGCTGCGGCCGGTCACGTACCCCGCAAGCTTTGCTGCGCGGCTGTACTGTACGTCGAGCGCGGCGGCTTCCTCCGTGTATTGCTGCACGGCGGCGGCGCTTTCCGTAATGGTGCGCAGGTCGGAGCCAAAGCGCCCAAGCTGCACGGAAAGCGTCTGCGTTTCGGTGCTTTTTGCGTCCAGCTCCGCTTTGCTTTGCGGGAGGTCCTTTTCCGGCGCTGCGCCGAGGGCATTTTTCGCTTCCTTTGCGGCGAACATCTGCTGTGCGGCAGCTTTTACGGCCTCGTTTGCGGCAGAAAGCGCGTTTTCCGCGGCGTGGAACGCTTCATCAAGCGCTGCGGTCTCCTGCTCGAGCACACGAATGCGCTTTTGGATTTCGGTCATCTCCAAGGTGATTTGCGCCGCATCGCGTACGGCGTCCATGGCGCTTAATTGGCGGCGCTTTTCTTCCAAAGCGGCGCGGCAGGCGGCAAGCGCGGCGTTGTGGCGGCTTTCGACCTGCATAAGCGCTTCGCGTTCCGCTTTGAGTGTCTCAAGTTTCTTGTGTGCGGCCGGCGCCTGCGCTGCAAGCTTTTGCGCTTCGTTGAGCGCCGTTTGCGCCGCAATGTAGGCCGCGGTGAGCACCTCTTCGCTTTCTGTGATGCTTTTTGCGGCATCGTTTGCGGCGTTTAATTGTGCGAAAGCGACCTCGTGCCGCGCTTTTGCGGCGGCGGCCGTCTGCTCGGCGCGGCTTTGCTCCTGCCGCAGGTCTTCAAGCTTTTTGCGCAGCGCATCAAGTTCTTCTTTTGTCGTCTCACCTGCGCACGGCACGGCGAGCACGGGGTGGTGCACCGCGCCGCAAACGGGGCAGGGCGTGCCGTCCGTGAGCCCTGTGGCGAGCGCGGCGGCGCTGTTTTGGTTCCATTTGGCTTCTGCCGCCGAGAGCAGCTTATCCTGCCCCACGACGGTCAAACGCGCGGTGCGCGCCGCGTCTTCGGCAGCTCCCCACAATTTTTTGCACTGCGCTTCGGCTTTGGCGGCGTCACTGCGCGTTTTCAGCGCGGCAAGCTGTTCGCTTAAGATGGTCTGCGTCTGTAAGAGCGACGCGAGCCGGTCTTTTGCGGCATCGGCCTTTTCGGTGAATGCTTCGCCTACCGCGATGCGCCGCAGCACCTCCGGCAGCTTTTGGCGGTCGTCCTCTGCCTGCTTCTGCACTGCGCGCTCGCGCTCCTCCTCGGCGCGCAGTTCTTTTAAAAGCTGCTCCTTTTGCAGGCTGCGTTCCTGCTCCACACGCAGCTGTTCGCTTCGTTTTAAAAGCGTGTCCTTTTCGGCGGTCAGCTTTGTAAGTCCCGCGCGGTTTTGCTCGGCGCGCGTGTACTGCGTTTTGGCGGAAGCTGCCCGCGCTTCGGCGGTTTTTAACTGCGCTTCGGCATCGGTCTCGGCTTTTTGACACTGCTCAAATTGCAGTGCACGGGTGTATTGCTTTTGTGCGAGCGTCAGTGCTTCTTTCGCGGCGGCGAGCGCTTTTTCGGTTCGTGCGCATTCTGATCGAAGCGCTTCCGTTTGCACGGCGAGCGCCTCGGCGGTCTCCGCGCCATGCTTTTCGAGCAGCGATTTCAGTTTTGTCTCGCACGTTTCGCGCTTTGCGTACAGCTTTTTTTGCCGCTCCGTGAATTTCATCGCGATGCGCTCCCATAGCTCGCAGGAGAAAAGCGTTTTCAAAATGGCTGCTTTTTCGGTAGAATTCGCGCGCAGAAGCTGCATGAATTTGCCCTGCGGCAGCACGATGACCTGCGAAAATTGCTCGGCGGTGAGGGAAAGCAGGTTTTCCGCATAGCCTGTCACATTGCGCGCCGCACCCGAAGCGGCAAGCACCCAGCCGTCTGCCGTGCGGCGCTTGCACTCGTTTTCTTCCTCGGTGATAAAATCGTCGCTGCCGCGCTTTTTGCGGCGGTACAGCGCGCGGCGGAAGCAATATTCGTCTTCGCCGAGCGCAAAATGATAGACGACCTCGGTGCGGTCGCTGTCCGCGGCGGCAAGGCAACGCATATCTTGAAACGTGCGCCGCCCGCCCGTCGATTTATAAAAGAGCGCGATGCTCATGGCGTCGAGCAGCGTCGTTTTGCCGCCGCCCGTCTGTCCGGTGATGAGGAACAGCCCCGCTTCGTTCAGCTTTTCAAAATCGATGACGGTGTGCTCCAGATACGGCCCAAACGCCGAAAGCTCCAAACGGATCGGTCTCACGTTGCATCGCCCTCCAGCTCCTTTAGAATTTCCGCAAGCAGCGCTTCGTCCTCCGGCTGCGCTTCCTCACCGCAGACCTCCTTTAAAAAGCCGCGGAAAAGCTCCGCGCGGCTGCGGCTGTGCAGATCGGCTTCCGCCTGCGTGCCTGCGTGCTGCTTTAAAAACCACGTGCTGCGCACGCTGAGTACATTCGGGTAATAGGGGCGCAGTCGGTCGGCCGGGCGGAAAACCGGCTCGTCGTCGGTGAGCAGAATTTCCACATAGTCTTCATTGGGCGCCGCCTGCCCGTTTTCGAGCAGCGCCGCAAACGTACCCTCTATGCGCTTTACGTCGTGCAGAGGGGTTACGGGGATGCCCGTTGTTTCCACCGTGTCGCCGAGCGTGACGAGCGTCATGCTTTTTTTCTGGTGCGCTTCGTCTACGGAATATTTGAGCGGTGAGCCCGCGTAGCGCGCCGTGTCGCCTGCCCTTTGCGCCGCGTGCAGGTGCCCGAGCGCCGCATAGTCAAACGGGGAGAAGACATCCGTCGGCACATCGCCCGCGCCGCCGACGAAAAGGCGGCTTTCGGAATCGGAGGTGGAGGCCCCCGCCGCAAAGCAGTGCGCGACCAACACGTGCTTTTTCGCGGGGTCAAACGCTTTTTCCATTTTTTCCACCGCCGCGCGCATGCAGGCCCCCGCACCGCGCAGCGTTTCATCGCCTAAAAAATCGCGCATCTGGGCGTTTTCAAAGTACGGCAGCGGGAAAATCTGTATGTTGCCGATCTCGACCGGCGTAAACGCGTCTTTAAGCTCCGTGATGATATGGATGCCGTGCCGCGCAAGCAGGCTTTTGCCCACCGCAATGCGGTCCGGGCTGTCGTGGTTGCCGGAAATGATGACGGCGGGGATGCTCCGCTCGCACAGCGCATCGATGAGCTCGTCGAATAAATGAATTGCGTCGACCGAGGCAATCTGCCGGTCGTACAGATCGCCCGCAATGAGCAGCGCATCGGGCTTATATTCATCCAGCGCAGGCAAAAGCGACTGCCGCACAAAATGCCGCTGGTCATCCATTAAGCTGCGACCGTACAAAAGCCTGCCGAAGTGCAGGTCTGCAATATGTAAAAGCTGCATAGCGTCTCCTTTTAAATTTTTAATCTGACTTTTTTCTGAATTTGCCGGCGAGCACCTTTTCAGGGGTGCCAAACCGTGCTATAATAATAAAATAGTTAACAGTATTATATCATGTCCGTTGGAGGATAAACAGTGAGAAAACATAAATTTTTATCGATATGCGCAAGCGTTTTGCTGTCGCTTTCCGTTTTGACGACCGGCGTTTTGGCCGATACTGCCGAAAGCACCGCGAGCGAAAATTCCACAGCTTCCGATACCTCGACTTCGGAAACCGACACAACGACAAACACGGTCGTGGCCAAAAGCAGCGAAATGGGCTTTCCGTGCGATAAGCTCACAGACCCGAACAGCGCTTCTATCTATATGGTGAGCCTCGACACCGATACCGTTGTCTATACATATAATCCGGACGAGCGCCGCCCCATGGCTTCCATGACGAAGATCATGACGTATATCGTCACGGCGGAAACGGTCAGCGACCTGCAAAACACGCGCACTACGGTACCGGAAAGCGTTGCCGAGGAGCTTGAGGGCACGGGCTCGTCTTTGGCGGAAATTCAAACGGGCGAAAGCTTTACCATCTATGAGCTTTTGAACCTGATGATGGTGCCATCCGGCAATGATGCCGCGCTGACGCTTGCAAAATATGTGGATTCTTTGAATATCACGGCCGACGACCCGCAGTATGACGAAAACGGTGACGGCAAAATGAGCTGTGTGGAGCTGATGAACAAGAAGGCCGCGGAGCTCGGCTGCACGAACACGCATTTTGTAAACCCGCACGGCCTGTATGATGAAAACCACTACACCACCGCGCGTGAGATGGCGACCATTACGGAGTATGCGCTGACAATGCCGTATTTTACGGACGTCACCTCGCAGACGTATTACACGCAGCCGCCGACGAACATGACAAGCGAGGAACGCACCGTCACCACGACGAACCGCATGCTTTTGAGCTATGACGATGAGTATTACACCTATGCCACCGGCGTAAAGACCGGCTCCTTGAATGAATCCGGCTACTGCATTTCCGCCACGGCTACGTATGACGGGTACAGTTACCTTGTCGTTTGCATGGGCAGCCCGTATATCGACAGCGAGGGCAACCATATCGATTATCACGGCGAAATGTACGATGCTGCGACGCTGTTCCGCTGGGCATTTTTGAATATCGAAAACAAAACGCTCGTTACGGACGGCGAGCTTCTCGGCGAGGTGAGCCTCAAATACGCGTGGGGCAAAGACCGCCTGCAGGTGCTGGCGCAGGGCAATCTCACCGCAACACTGCCGAGCAGTCTGGAAAGCGGCGCCATCACCACAAAGCTCGATCTGCCCGAAAGCGTGAAAGCGCCCATCAAAAAGGGCGATTACGTCGGTACCGCCACGTTCTATTATAACGGCGCGGAGCTTTCCACCGTTGCGCTCGTCGCCGCGGAAAGCGTGGAGCGCAGCGAGATCGTGCAGGTTTTGCAGCAGGGGCAGGAGGTGCTCACCTCCACGTGGTTTATCGTTACGGCCACCATTTTGCTGGTCTTGGCTGCCGCGTATGCTATCCTTGCCATCCTGATGAACCGTAAAAACAAAAAAGTCCGCCGCGTAAAGAAATACAGAGATTTATAAGTACAGAACAAAACCCCGATCCGTTTAATGTGCGGAATCGGGGCTTTAACGTTCACGGAGCGAACAATTCCCCTTCGATTATGCGCCGCGGGCGCATAGATGGAAAGTCGCAGGCACAAACTTGCCCAAAACAAGAAGAAACTCAGTTGTTCAAAAGAACAACTGAGTTTCTTTGGTCCGGAAGCGTGATACGGAAGTGTGAGCAACACTCAAAAACACATTGAAAATCCTACATTTTTACGGCATAGACGCACGGGTTTATTACGAAAAAGCAATCCGCCTCTGTATCGCACAGGGGCGGATTTGCTTATTTGTCATACGGGACTCGGAAATAGTCCAAATACTTCTTAAATCTGTCCTGTGCAGCTAGACAAGTATCACGCAGATAGCCGCGCTCATTCTGCCACTCCTTCAAGCCACGGTAGTAGAACATCTTGATGTCGTCCTCGATGATAAACGGCACGATGTTGTTCCGCAGGCATTCTTTGAAAAGGAGCAGGCGCCCGACTCTGCCGTTGCCGTCCTGGAACGGATGGATGCGCTCAAAGCGGTAGTGAAAGTCAAGCAAATCGTCAAAGGTTTTGCCCTCAATGGCGTTGTATTCAGCAAGCAGTTTCTTCATCTCCAAGCCGACATTCTCGGGCGCAGTTGTGTCCATGCCGCCGACCTCGTTGGGCAGTCTCTTGTAATCCCCGACGGCAAACCAATCGAGGCGTGAATCGGAAGTTCCGTTTTTCAGAACGGTGTACAACTGCTTGATGAACGCCTCGCTCGGAGCATAATTGGCATTGTCGATTACCATATCAATGCACTTGAAATGGTTAGCGGTCTCGACCACATCGTCAACTTTGACCGTCCCGTCCGATGCGCCGATGGTGTTCGTCTCAAAGATATAGCGCGTCTGATCGTGGGTAAGGTGACTGCCCTCGATGTGGTTGGAGTTATAGGTCAGATCGATTTGGATTTTATGATAAATGCCGCCGTGCAGCTTCGCCGCTTTCTCGGCCTTCAGCACCTCAAGAAGGGTCTTTGGTGTATCGGTTTTCTTGTTAATGCGATCGGGCTTCTCCGCGGTTTCGGGTATGTTCCATGTCTTGCCGGTCAGAAATGCACCGTCGATTTTTCCTTCGGCGCAGTACCCTCGCACGCTGCGTTCGGAAACGCCCCACCTTTTCGCCGTTTCCGCGACAGAAATATATTTCATAGAGATCCCTCACTTTCTGCACAGGGATAGTATAGCACATTATCGGCAAAATATCAAGATTTGATGATGAAATAATATTCTGATTTCGCCGATAGCGGCAATTGTACGCAACCGTCAAATCAGTCATAACGTTTTTGTGCCTATTGAAAGTTTATATCATTGACAAACCAGCAGTCTGAAAGAACTGTTCCCGGAGAGATACGGCGTGTGTGATGATTCTTTTAAAGAAGAAACGGAGCAGGCGTACCTGCTCCGTGCAAATCAGTTATTTTTCAAATTTATCTAATCCGATAGATACTCCAAGCAAATAGTATGCAGAAAGAAGTTTCGAATTGTATGTTTCGATGTTTGGGCCTTTCCCGTAGTTTTTAATCAATCTATCCCAAAATGGGACAATATAATGACGAAAACTATACTACATACAGCCGTGCCGTGTCCTACGTCATCTCCGCCATCAGTCAAATTCTCAATTGTAAGACCATCTGTTTCTGTTCTCCTAGTGATTTTCATACATTCAATGTTACAACTTGCCAGTCGAAAATGTGCTTTTTCAGCCCCGGTATCTATCACCACTACATCATATTTTTTATTCATAAATATCCCCATTCTTTCTCAAGCGACCGACTTTTCCCCGCAGCCGCAGTCTCACAGATAATACTGTGCCTGTCGGTTGTACATTGTCGCATACAGCCCGTTTAAATTCATAAGCTCGCTGTGCGTGCCTTGCTCGACAAGTTTTCCGTGTTCCATCACGAATATCCTGTTTGCAAACTTCGAGCAGGACATTCTGTGCGATACCATTATACTCGTTTTTTCTCCCAGAATTCCGAGAATATCCTCAAACAGCCTGCGTTCCGAAAGCGGGCCGATCGCAGAGGTCGGCTCATCAAGTATAAGCACCTCGGAATTTTTGCAGTATGCGCGGGAGATAACCAAGCGCTGCTGATCCCCTCCCGACAATTCAACGCCGTCATCGAAAAACTTTTTGCTGTACGGTCTGTCCAGACCGATATCCGTGATCTTTTCATACATCCCCGTTTTTTCAAGCGAGGGCTTTATCAGGTCATTTCGCTCGTCATAATCGAAGATCAGATTCTCACGGATAGAAAAGGCGTTCAGAACATAATCCTGAAATACGGGAGCAAATTCTGTCTGATAGGAATCAAAATCGTATTCCCTTATGTTCTTTTCCTTGTAATAGATCTCGCCTTCCGTAGGATCATAAAGCCGCAGCAGCAGTTTTACAAAGGTCGATTTCCCCGCTCCGTTATCGCCGACTATGGAAATATGGTCGCCGTGTTCTATCTTACATGAGAAATTTTCCAACGAAAAGGCATCCTGATTCGGATATTTGAATGAGACATTTCTGAACTCTATGAACGGCACACAGCTCCCAGATGGCGGGGTGCTGCTTCCTTCTTTTCGTATCGTCTCTTCAAGCTTCATATACTTATTGAAGTCTTCATAGTAGATAGACGCGGTATACAAAACGCTGACTGTCCAAACGATTTCGGAAATAGATGAGGCGATCTGATAGGATGCGTTTATATACAGAATAAAGTTCACAAGCATAAGCCCGCCGGCAGCATATTTGTTTATTGCCAGAAGATATATCAGGAACAGTTCCGCAAGCTTGCAAACACCGATAACAAGATTTATAAGAAAATCCTTGCGCTGTTTTTTAATTTCGATTTTTCTTGCGTAAAGGATCTCATCCATGTATCTGCCGCTTATCATACCGTTTCCGTTATAGATTCTGAGATCGCGTCCGGCTTCAAAATCATAGAACAGTTCCGAGAGGTACTTGATCTTTTTTGTGTTTTTGGAAATTTCCTCCTCAAATGCGTGTATAATTATAAGTGATAGAAATTCGTCAGGAATAACAATTTCAAATAAACTTTCTATATAGGGAATAATATAACAGGCCGCTTTGATGGTTGATTTCCATCTCGCGGCCTGTTTGTAATGAATGATTATCTACTGTCTTTCGGAAACTGTGGTT
>OKRW01000028.1_pt1:2500-133695 | contig 133695 bp, 118 predicted proteins | sample 1601151 | NCBI WGS metagenome assembly OKRW01 (sample SAMEA3541471, study PRJEB24748) | human gut metagenome | biome: human gut; feature: human-associated habitat; material: faeces | place: China | collected 2012 | reverse complement strand
GTTACATATGATAAATTATAATTTCGTAATGTATAGTATATAGTAATATTATAATGATTTAAATTTTTAAAAAAATACTAATAAAAACTATACAATGAAGCAGAATATATGGTAAAATGGTTAAGTATATATTAATGAAAAAATTGATGAGAGGAGAATGTAGAATGACAAAAAAAACATTTTACGTTACAACGCCGATTTATTATCCAAGCGGTAATTTACATATCGGACATGCATACACAACCGTAGCATGTGATGCGCTAACTAGATATAAAAAATTAAGTGGATTTGATACTTATTTTTTAACAGGAACTGATGAGCATGGTCAAAAAATTCAACAAAAAGCACAAGAAAAAGGTGTCAGTGAGCAGCAGTATGTAGATGATATGATAAAAGATATAAAAAAATTATGGTCTGCAATGGATATAGATTACAGTAAATTTATTCGTACAACAGATGGATATCATGAAAGAGCAGTTGCTGAAATCTTTGAGCGACTTGTTGAAAAAGGTGATATTTATCTAGGGGAATATAAAGGTTGGTATTCTATTAGTGATGAGGAATACTTCACAGAGACACAACTTCAAGAGGTATTTCGTGACGAAGATGGGAATATGATTGGGGGTATTGCTCCAAGTGGTAATGAAGTAAAACTTGTGAGTGAAGAATGTTACTTCTTTAAAATGAGCAAGTATGCAGACCGTTTAGTTAAGTACTATGATGAACATCCAGAGTTTATCTTACCTGAAAGTCGTAAAAACGAGATGCTAAACAACTTTATTAAACCTGGATTAGAAGATTTGGCGGTAACACGTACTACTTTTGATTGGGGAGTTAAAGTTAAATCAAATCCGAAACACGTTGTTTATGTTTGGATTGATGCACTTGTTAACTATATTACAGCATTAGGATATGCAACTGGAGAAAGTGAAGAGTTATTTAATAAATATTGGCCTGCTGATGTTCAAGTAGTAGGTAAAGAAATCGTTCGTTTCCACGTTATTTACTGGCCGATATTGCTTATGGCATTGGATTTACCTCTTCCTAAAAAAATATTTGCTCATGGCTGGCTATTGATGAAAGATGGTAAAATGAGTAAGTCAAAAGGTAATGTAGTAGATCCATATATGTTAATTGAGCGTTATGGTTTGGATGCGGCTAGATACTATCTGCTTAGAGAAGTTCCATTTGGACAAGATGGTATTTTCACACCGGAAAGCTTTATTGATAGAATAAACTCAGATCTTTCTAATGATCTAGGAAACCTACTTAATAGAACAATTTCGATGATAAATAAATATTGTAATGGGGTAATACCAAAATTTGTTGAACCAACAACTGAATTTGATACTGAACTTATTGAATTATCAAAAGAAGTTATAGCTGAATATGATGGTTATATGGAAAATATGCAATTTTCTAAAGCGCTAGAATCAGTATGGAAATTTATCTCGCGTACTAATAAATATATTGATCAAACTACACCCTGGATTTTAGCTAAAGATGAAGAAAATAAGGATGAATTAGACAAAGTAATGAATTACTTAGCAGAAAGCTTAAGAATTGCTACTATTTTAATAAGTCCAGCATTAACAAATGCACCAAAAGAAATTAAAGTTCAACTAGGACTTTCAGACGATTTATTGACGTTTGAAACAGCGAAAACTTTTGGAGTGTTTGATGGTACTACTAAAGTAGTAGAAAAACCAACTCCAATATTCCCGCGTTTTGATAAGGAAGTGGAAGTTGAATATATCAAAGAGCAAATGTCTCCTAAAGCATTGGCTAACTTAGAAACAGAAGATAAAAAAGAAGAGGATACTTATGTAGAGTTAGCAAAAGAAATAACAATAGATAAATTCTTCGAAACTTCTTTAAGAGTAGCACAAGTATTAGAATGTGAAAAAGTTAAGAAAAGTTCAAAATTACTTAAATTTAAATTAGATTTAGGAAATCATCAAAGACAGATTGTTTCAGGTATTGCAAAATATTATAAACCAGAAGATTTAATAGGGAAAAAAGTAGCGGTAGTTGCTAACTTAAAACCTGTTAAACTTTGTGGGGAACTAAGTGAAGGTATGATACTTTCGGCAGAAAAAGATGGTATTTTACGTGTTATAGAAATCAATGCTGATATACCTAATGGGGCTGAAATAAGATAATAAAAGCTGGTCAAGTAAGTTTACTTGACCAGCTTTTTAATATATTTTCAGGCGAAAAAAGAGGTGATTAAAATAAAATTAATTACCTCTTTTTGTTTTAATGCTATCTATCTTCTTTGAGCTGTATTTTGTGTAGTACTATTTCTTTGGCTATTAGAACTATTTTTATCGTCCTTATTTATATTTTTAGAATTTGCAGATTCTCGATTAACTTCTGTTAAACGAACAGGGTTAACAGGAATAAATGAACCATCTGTAATATGGTAAATTAATCTGTTATTTTTAGATATTCCATAACCACTAATATTAAGAACAGCACCATTACTCATTGTTACTCTCGCATTATTGATTTCTTGGTCTGTATAGACATTTTGAGATGCTAAGAATTTAATAGCAACTGGACGTGATACAAAATTAGAGAAGTTATCATTTTTCTTATCGATACTAACGAATTTTTCATTAGCAGTAACAAATTGTCCAGCATGGTCACCTGAAGAAATACGGTACATCATATAACCTGCAGGTGAAACTAATTTATCAACTGTAAACTTAGTTCCAGCCTCGATAACATCTCCAGTATCTGACCAATTTGCAGATTTAAATGTATGTAGTTTCTTATTAACTGTAATTTCACGGTTAACGTCAAATGAATAAGAGACAAATGTTCCAGCTAGCTTCGCTGTTATTTCTTCGTCTTGGGCTTCTGAATCAATTCTAGCCGCATTAGCTTTTTCTTGAGCTTCTAAAATTTTTGCTTTTTCTTCAGCCTCTTTTTGTTTTTTCATTTCATCAGTTGTATCTACAGCAGTAGTTTGAAGATCATCAAAACTAACATAATGCTCTTTAGCAGATGAAATAAACTTAAGCATAATCAAGAAGCATAAAGATAATAATATTGCTAGGATGAAAGAAGTAGCTATTTTGACTTTAATATTTTTTGCAGTTTTTCTTATACCATTATAATTTTTAACATCTTTTCTGAAAATATATTTAAGGGTAAATGCTTTGATTCCGGTAAATGCCGCAATAAATATATTTTCTAGTTTGTTATTGTGATTTTTAACTTTAAAGATAGTTTCATCTTCGTTTACAACTTCTTTTTTAATACTATAAATTTCTTTCTTGAAGCCGTCGATTTTATGTTCAATTTCAAGATTTTTTTGAATTCGTTCTATTAATTTCTTTTCAGCAACAATATCTTTTTGAAGTATTTGTTTCTGAGCAAGTAGAGTGCTTAGACGCTTTTCCTCTAGCAGTATTTGATCTTTATCAGCATTTCTATTTTTTAATTTATTGATAGAAAGTACTTTTTCTTCGATTTTATCCTCTAAAGATATTAAAGAAGTTTCAAGAGCAAGAAGATTATTCTCATGTTCTTTTTTCTCGTTTTCTTTTTCAAGAAATTCTATTTTTTTCTTATCTTCAGCTAGTTTAAATTCTTTATCTTTCTTTTGGAATAATTTTCTTCTTTGTTCAGCTTGTTCTTTTTCAATACGTTGACGTTCAAGCTCTTTTTCGTGAGCAATACGTTCACGCTCTAGACGTTCTTCTTCACGTCTGCGAGCTTTTTCTTCTTCAATACGTTTACGCTCAAGTTCTTTTTCGTGGGCAATACGTTCACGTTCTAGGCGTTCTTCTTCGCGTTTACGAGCTTTTTCTTCTTCGATGCGCTGACGCTCAAGTTCTTTTTCGCGAGCAATACGTTCGCGCTCTATGCGCTCTTCTTCACGTTTGCGAGCTTTTTCTTCTTCGATACGCTGACGTTCAAGTTCTTTTTCACGAGCAATGCGTTCGCGTTCTAAACGCTCTTCTTCACGTTTGCGAGCTTTTTCTTCTTCGATACGTTTACGTTCAAGTTCTTTTTCGTGAGCAATACGTTCAGCTTCTAATCTCTCTTGTTCAGCTCTTTGAGCCATATTTTTTTTATGTTCTTCTTCGATGCGCTTTTGCTCTTTTTCGAATTTTTTTCTTGCGCTTTCTAGTCTAAAAGCACGTTCTTTTGCTTCTTTTTCTTTTCTTTTTAATTCTAATTCTAAAACAATTTCATCATCAACTTGAGTTATATTTTCATCAGCAATTTCTTGCTTCTCATTCTTAAAGTTTAAAGTTTTTACTTGCTGTTTTAGACGATTAAAAAAAGATATGTTGTTTTTTTTCGAGTCTGTATTAGTTGAGTTTTCATCATTTAACTTATCTTTTTCTTCTTTTGTCATGCTTACTATCCTTTCATATAACTCTAATATAAACATTATACCACAAAATTATATCATGACTACATAAAAAACAATTAAAATAGTTGAAAAAACTTTGAACTCTAATTGAAATGTGTTATCATTAAGATATATGTTTTTCAGAAAAGATTTATTAGTAAATTTTATAGAGGTAATTATATATGGAAAAGAAAATTAGTTTTAAGGGTACAGCTGTAACAATAGAGGATAAATTAAATATAGGTGATGCTTTCCCGAATTTTACTGCTGTAAAAAAAGATTTATCAGATTTTAGTTTAGAAGAGTGTAAAGGAAATATTGTTGTAATAAATACATTCCCATCAATTGATACAGGAATATGTGCTTTGCAGACTATAAGATTCAATAAAGAAGTAAAAAATCTTGAGAATGTTGTTGCTGTAACAGTGTCAAAAGACTTACCGTTTGCTTTAGGGCGTTTTTGTGCTGCTGAAGGAATAGAAAATGCAATAACTGTTTCGGATTATAAATATAGAGATATTGAAAATCTTAGTGGTCTTTTAATTAAAGAACTTGGATTACTTACTCGTGCAGTTTTTGTTGTTGATACAGATGGTGTTATACGATATAAAGAAGTACTAGAAGAAATCGGGAATGAACCTGATTATGGAGCAGCATTATTAGAAATAAAAAGGTTACAAGAGAGGTAGTAAATGGCAGAGTTAAAATATATAAACAAAGAACAAAATAAAAATCTCCAAATAAAGGACTTAATAACATTAGGATTATATACTATTCTTTTAGTTATTTTAATGGGAGTAGGAGTTGGATTAGGAACGCTATTTACTTCTGTTGTTTTTGGAGGGAAAGTTTATTTTGCAACATATACATCAGTCGCAGCGGCATTAGTTTGTGGAAGTGCGTATAGCTTAATTTTCAACAAAATAGATAAAAATATGGCTATATTCACTATGATAGCTATAATTGCGTTATTTATGGGGATTTCAGGACATGCAATAGTCGGGTCAATAACACTATTTATAGCGGCTATACTTGCAGAATTTTTCTATAGAAAAGGAAACGAGTATCTTTCGTATTTATGTTTTAATTTAGGGAATATTGGTATTATTTTACCGATGTTTTTCATGAAAGATAGTTATATAAAACATCTTCAAGGAAGACATTATTCTCAAGAAAAAATAGATTTGGTAATGGGCAGTACAGATATTAACACATTTGTATTTATAGTTATCTTTACAGTATTATCATCATTTGTTGGAATATACTTAGGGCGTAAATTATATTTTAAAAACTTTAATAAAGCAGGATTATAAAATGACAAAATTAGACATAAGAGTTAAAATATTAATACTAGTTATAGCTAATATTCTTATGTTCAAATTGATGAGTTTAAATTTACATTTAATAGTTGCAATAGTATTTACACTATATTTAGGGTTAACTTCTAATGTTAGAAGAATGATGAACTTCTTTCTAATATATATGTTTTTTACTATTTATGAACTGTATTTTTCTCACACGATTACCGTTAAAGTAATTGATAGCTTTTTACTCCTAACAACATTAATGTATAAGACATTATATTTTCCACTTTGTGCAGGAATAGGATTAGTTAGCAGTTCAAAAGTATCAGAGTTGATTTGTTTTTTAAGAAAATTAAAGTTGCCTAAGAAGGTAATTATCGTCTTAGCAGTCTTATATAGGTTTTTCCCAGTTTTACTAACGGATTATAAACTTATTAGGAATTCATTACGAATGAAAGGGATTGGAGTAAGTAGAGGTTACTACTTGCTCCATCCATTTAAATTTTTCGAATATGTTTTTGTACCGTATGTTATTACTAGTACAAATATAGCAAATGAGCTTTCGGTATCGTGCTTGTGTCGTGGGTTGGATAATGAAGAAATACCAACCTCGTACATAAAGTTAAAATTTAGAACACAAGATTATATTTTAATGTTATTAACGATAATAGGATTTAGTTATATTATGTTTATGAGGTGATAAATTGATTACATTTAAAAATTTTAATTATAAATATATAGAATCAGAACAATTAAATATAGAAGATTTATCACTTCATATAAAAAAAGGTGAGTGCGTTCTTTTTACGGGTTCTAGTGGATGTGGTAAGACGACAATACTTAGGGTAGTAAATGGACTTGCTCCAGAATTTTTTGATGGTGGTTATAGCGGAGAGTTGAAAGTTGCTCATTTGAAGATAGGGGATAGATTAAAAGAGTTTTCTAAAATTGTAGGAAGTGTCTTTCAAAATCCGAAAAATCAATTTTTCAACTTAGATTCCACTAGTGAGCTAGCTTTTAGTATGGAAAACTATGGCTACTCTAGAGAAGATATAGCCAAAAGAATTAAAGAAGTAAGTATTGAGTTTTCTGCAGAACATTTACTTAATCGTGATATATTGGAATTAAGTGGAGGAGAGAAACAAAAACTGGCTTTTATGGCTAGTATGATGTTAGATGCTGATATTTATGTACTTGACGAAATAACTAGTAATCTAGACTTAAAAGCAATAAAACTTATATCTTCCATTATAGAAAACTTAAAAAAACAAGGTAAAACTATTGTTGTGGCAGAACATAGGATTTATTATTTGAGGGATTTAATAGATCGTATGTATATTATTAAAGATGGCAGATTAATTCATGAATTAAATAAAGAACAGCTGGCAGATTTTGATGGGAGAGCTTGTAGAACTCGCCAGATAGACTTAAATAAAGTTGAATTAGGGGAAAAGATAACAAGATTACAAAAAGATAATTATCTTCAAATAAAAAACTTAGAGTATAAAGTAAACAATAGAAGAATAAAGCTAGAAAATCAAAACTTTTCTACTTCTAAAATATACGCAATAATTGGGGATAACGGATGTGGTAAAACGACCTTTGCGAATGCTTTAACAGGGTTATCTAATATGAAACATACAATAACTTTTAACGATAAGAATGTATCTAAAAAAGATTTGTTAAAAAACACATTCCAAGTTATGCAAGATGTTAACTATCAACTATTTACTAACTCAGTTGAAAAAGAAATTCGCCTTGGTAGTAAGAATTTAGAGTTATTTGATACTGTTGTAGATAAATTAAACATCAGAAAATTTTTAACTAGACATCCAAATACCCTTAGTGGTGGTGAAAAACAGCGTGTAGCTATAGCTTCGGCATTACTTTCTAACAAAAAAATATTAATTTTTGATGAACCCACAAGTGGTCTAGATTATATTAATATGATAGAGTTAAGTAAGTTAATAGAAGAGATAGCACAGGACGATGTTATAATTTTTGTAATTACTCATGATTATGAATTTTTATGTACTATTGCCGATGAAGTACTGTATTTTGATGCAGATGGCATAAGGGAGCGTATAGAAGTAACCGAAAATACAAAAAATAGAATACTAGATATAATGAGCTGATATTGTCTTAATATCAGTTCATTAGTGTTATAAATGGGTTTAATTAACAACTTATTCAGAAATAAAAAAATTTAATTTTTTGTGTATGTTAGAAATTTGAAATATAAAAATGCCTTCGTCAAATAATTTGTCTAATGGTTATTAACGTGATAAAATAAATAAGTTGTATAAATTATATAAGATAGGAGGGAATATATGTCTTACGCCTCAGATATGAAAAAAGAATTAACTATGATAGAAATTACAAAAGACAGAGAATTTTTATCAGAGTTATCAGCGCTTATAAAGATGAATGGAATGTTGAATATAGCAAATGGTAGATTAAGCCTTAGCTTTCAAACAGAAAATGCTTCAATAGCACGTCGTATGTACTCATTAATAAAGTTTTTCTACAACGTTCATATAAATATCTCAGTTAGAAAAAAGTTAAAATTAAAAAAGAATAACGTTTATATTTGTCGTTTGGATCAAAATGTAAAAGAAATATTAACGGAATTATATATTTTGGATGATAATTATACTATGAGAATTGATATAGCGGACGAATTAATAAATAGTGAGGAAAAGAAAAGAGCGTATTTGCGTGGGGCATTTTTAGCTGGTGGCTCGGTAAATAATCCTCGTACGTCCAGCTATCATATGGAAATATTCTCTCACTACAAAGAACATAATAAAGAATTAAATGATTTACTTAACTCATTTAATTTGAATTCTAGAACTCTTGAAAGAAAAAAAGGTTTTATAGTATATATAAAAGAATCGGAAAAGATAGCTGAATTTATTAATCTTGTTGGAGCATATCAAGCCTTATTCCAATTTGAAGATGAGAGAATAGTCCGTGATATAAACAACTCTGTTAACAGAATGCAAAATTGTGATATGGCCAATATGAACAAAACAGTTAATGCATCGGCAAAACAGGTTGAGGATATTAATGTTATAGAAGAACGCTTAGGATTAGATAATATTGATGACAAACTTCGAATAGTAGCGGAAGCTAGGTTGAAATATCCAGAATATCCTCTAAAAGAAATTGCTGAAATGATAGAAGATGGGAAATTATCTAAGTCTGGGCTTAATCATAGGTTTAGAAAAATAGCTAAAATAGCAAAAGAATTAAGAGATGGTACTTACCAAGCGAAATAAAGGAGAAAGAACATGAGCAAATGGGATGAACAAATATTAGTAGTAAATAGAAAAGATTTATTTAATGACGAAGAAAATCATTTTTATGGTTTTTTACCAAAAGAAGATGAAAAGGTAAAAAAAATAGTAGATACTTTTGTATCATATGAAGTTAAACGTCGTGGAGATATGGAAGAAGATCCAAGTTATAAACAATTAATAGGATATGCTTTATTAAAAGATTCTAAAACAAAAGAAGTTTTAGTTTATAGACGCCTTGCAGGTGGCGGAGAAGCGCGACTTCATGGTAAAGCATCAGTTGGTATTGGTGGACACATGAATGAAGAAGTAGGAAAATCTATTTATGAAATGTTAAAAGTTAATGCAGCTCGTGAGCTTAATGAAGAAGTAGGAGTATCAGAGGAGTATGCGTTAGAAAATCTTCATTTTATTGGTTTAATTAATGATGATAAAACAGAAGTAGGTCAAGTTCATATAGGAGTAGTTTATGAATGTGAAGTTGATAAAGATAAAGTAGAAGTAAAAGAAGATGATACATTAGTTATAAAATGGGAAACAAGAGAAGAAGCGCAAAGAGAAGATAATTATGAAAGTTGGTCAGAATTTTTAAAACCAGTTATGTAATTCTTGGTAAATCTATAACTTGTTAAATTTTCTAACATAATATTGTGGGATTATAAAGAATGTTGTAAGATATAAATATGAAAAAATATAACCTCGATTTGAGAAGAACTTATTATAAGCTCTATAATAATCAAATCGAAGTTTTATTTTATTAAAGGAAAGATTGTGAGAAAATTTAACAAAGAAAGGATGATTACATGTTTAATATTAAAATGGACATGATACAAACAGTAGGTCTCGCTGTTGTTATTTTAATAATTGGTAGATTTTTAAGAACGAGAGTAAAAATATTTGAGACTTATTGTATCCCATCACCTGTAATTGGAGGATTTTTATTCGCAATACTTAATTTAGTACTAAGACAAACTAATTTAGTTATATTTGAGTTTGATAATACACTACAAAGTTTCTTTATGACGTTGTTTTTTACAAGTATAGGTTTTAATGCGAGTTGGAGATTACTAAAGGTTGGTGGAAGAAAAGTAGTTTTATTCTTATTATCTGCAATTATGTTAGTAGTACTACAAAATATAGTAGCGGTTAGTATAGGGTATGCTACTGGAATTAATCCACTTATAGCATTACTTACGGGTTCAACAGCTATGACAGGAGGACATGGGACGGCGGCAGCTATGGCACCTATTGTAGAAGAGATGGGGTATTCAGGAGCAAAAAGTGTAGCAATAGCAGCAGCAACTTTTGGACTTATAGCAGGATCAAGTTTAGGAGGTCCGCTTGCGAATAGATTAATTAGAAGGAAAAATCTAGAAGTAAAAGCTGAAGAAATAGAGGAAAAACATAAAAACGATGAATTTCTATTTAATAATAGTATTAAAAAACTAGATGGAGAAAATTTTGCAAAAGCATTTTTTATAATTTTACTAGCGATGTTTATAGGAAGTTACCTATCTATTTATATAAATCAGTTCCTAAAGTTTCCAAGTTATATAGGACCAATGCTTATAGCGGCTGTATTTAGAAATATTTCGGATGCAACTACTAAAGTTGACCTTCATTATGAAGAAATTCACGTCCTTGAAAGTGTCTCTTTAAATTTGTTTTTGGGAATGGCAATGATAAGTTTACGCCTTTGGGAGTTAGCTAGTCTTGCAGGTCAATTGACATTGTTATTATTAGCTCAGGCGTTACTTGCTTATGTGTTTATTTATTTTATAACATTTAGAGTAATGGGAAGTAATTATGACTCGGCTGTGCTTTCAGCTGGACATGTAGGATTTGGACTAGGTGCGACACCAAATGGTATTGCGAATATGCAAAGTGTAACAGATAAATATAAATATTCTCATATTGCATTTTTCGTTATGCCGATAGTAGGTGCATTGTTTATTGATTTCTTTAATGTAGCCATAATTAGTGGATTTTTATCATTTTTAGCAAGATAATAAAAAATAAGAGTTTGATAGTTAATATCAAACTCTTATTTTTTATATTTAATTAGTCTCTTTCGATTTTTTCAAGACCACGCATATATGGACGAAGCACTTCTGGTATAGTAATAGAGCCATCTTCATTTTGATAGTTTTCTATTATAGCTGCTAAACAACGTCCAACAGCAAGACCAGAACCGTTTAGTGTGTGAATAAATTCAACTTTTCCTGTATCTTCACGTTTGAAGCGCATATTAGCACGGCGAGCTTGGAAATCAGTACAGTTAGAACAAGAACTAATTTCTTTATATGCATCGTAACTTGGTAACCAAACTTCAATATCATAAGTTTTTGCACTTGAGAATCCAGTATCACCTGAACATAAAGTGATAACACGGTAGGGTAGGTTTAATTTTTTCAGAATGTTTTCAGCGTGTTCTGTCATAATTTCTAGTTGTTCATATGAGTTTTCTGGTTTAGCAAAGCGAACCATTTCTACTTTGTTAAATTGGTGAAGACGAATCAATCCACGAGTATCACGTCCAGCACTTCCTGCCTCAGATCTAAAGCAGATACTAAATGCAGTTACTCCTTTTGGAAGCATGTCTTCACTTAAAATTTCGTTGTTGTAGTAGTTTGTTAACGGTACTTCAGCAGTAGGAATAAGTGTTAATCCTTCTGATTCTACAGTATAAACATCCTCTACAAACTTAGGAAATTGACCTGTTCCAAATAGTGCTGTTTTATTAACAAGTTGAGGAACCATGTATTCTTCATAACCATGCTCAATAACGTGAGTATCTATCATAAAGTTAATTAAAGCACGTTCTAATAAAGCTCCAGCTTTTTTATAGAATACAAATCTACTTCCTGATATTTTAGCAGCACGTTCAAAATCTGCAATATCTAATTCTTCTACTAAATCCCAGTGAGCTTTTGGTTCAAAATCAAACTCACGAACTTTTCCTATACGACGAACTTCAATGTTTTCATCTTCTGTTTCTCCAAAAGGAGTTTCATCAGATATTAAGTTAGGAATACGAATGATTTTTTCGTTAATTTCTTCAGAAATTTGTTTAACTTCGATATCACGTGTTGTTATTTCATCAGATACTTTTTTCATATCGTTGATAACATCAGTAGCATCTTCACGTTTACGCTTTAATACCGCAATTTCTTCACTACGTTTGTTGCGAAGAGCTTTTAAGTCTTCTACCTCAACAAGAAGACTACGACGTTTTTTATCAAGATCGATTAGTAGATCAACAACATCAGTATCAAGATTTCTTGCTGCCAATTTTTCTTTTACCATTTCAGGATTTGCTCTAAATAATTTGATATCTAACATAATATATTTCTCCTTTATTTATAATATAGTTATAGATGGTTAAAATAAAAGACCCTTACGTTTAATACAAACGTAAGGGACGACTAATTATCGTGGTTCCACCCAAATTCAATCCATAGGATTCTTAAATAATAATTTGACATAAGGTATAGTAGAATTTTAAAATGAACTTTGAGTGTTTGCACCAACCACACTTTCTCTAAAAAATTCTTAGATTAAAACATATCTATAATCAAATTTAATATTTACTTAGACCTATTTTACTTTATATTTGTAGTAAATGTCAAGTATTTTTAGCCATTTAATTGAGTTTTTTCAAAATTAGCCAGTGCTTGTAAATATCCATCGGTTGCTGTTAAGTGCCATGCTAGACTGACTTCTCTGAAATTGTTAAGCCATGCTAAAATTTTTCTTAATTTAGCGGGATTTTTAGCTAAAACAACTTTTGCTTTATTTTCCAATTCTGTTATTTTATTATTGACAACAGCCTCATCAATAGTTCCATTTACTTTAGGTATCTCAATATAAGGTATTTTATTTTGATTGTATAATCTCCATCCCGGACTTTTTATCGGATAGTAGTGGTTGTGATCGCCATGATTAACTATCATTTGTCCGTCTTGAACTTGGATATGTTCAACTGTTGTGTTCATGCTGGTAGCCAGTGCGGTAATTTCTTTTTCAAAATCCGCTTCTAGGTCATTGCTCATTGGTGGAACGGTTATGCCACTAAGTACCAGTCGTTTAATAGTACCTTTATAGATAAAGACTAATGTATTATTTTCAACTTTAATGTCAGTTTCTTTTATTCCGTAGAATAGGGCGATATAATTTTTCTTTTTAGTTAAAGTTTCTTTATCGGTAGTGGTCGAACTGTTTTCTTTATTTTCTAAAAATTTCTTAGCTTGTTCTAATTGCTCAGCAATTAAATCTGATTTTTTAACAAAATGATTGTGATCGCCATGTTTTACAATATAGCCGTTACCTTCTTCACGAACGATATTATTGACATCAAATTCAAATTTATGTTCTCCATTTTCGTCGTGATGAGAGTTTTGGTTACCCTGATTGTCATCATTATGCGATGTTTGATTATTATTAGCTAAATGTTCTTTAATATTTTTACGTATTTCATTAAGTTGTTTTTCTAAACTAATTAATTTATTTTTACTTTTATCTACACTGTATGTAATATCAAGATCAATAAGACGTGCTTTTTGTTTTAATTCATCAGCAACTTTAGAATTTAATTTTTTTTCATTTTTAAGTTTTAAAATTTTTTCTTGAAGTTTTTTCGCTTCATTGGTGATGTAATCGGTAGATAGTGTATAGTTATCTTTAACATCACCACCATCAACTTTTTCGAAATTATCCGCTATACCTTTAGGAATTTTTTCCCCGCTAGGGACGGTTAATTCTTCTTTTGATATATTGTTATGACTGATATCTAAATATTCAAGTATTTTGTTTTTTTCTTTTAGCACTAGTGTTGATACATAATTATTTGGTATTGTTAAATATTTTAATGCAGTAAGGTTGTTCACATTTTCTAGTGTAGTGATTTTGTTATTACTTAGTGTTAAATTAACAAGTTTGTTATGTTTATTTGTTGGAAGTTCACTGATTTCATTATCACTGGCATCAAGATTTTCAAGTGAGGTTAATTTATGTATGTTATTAATATTATCCAGTTTGTTGTTTTTAATTTCCAAACTTGTAATAGTATTGTTCTCAAAATCTAAACGATCAATATTATTGTTATTTACTTCAACCGAATCTAAATTTTTAGCATTTTTGAGATGTGAAAGGGTGGAAATTTTATTATCATTTGCTACTAAGTTTTTTAATTTAGGTAGGTTAGAAACAACACTTAAATCACGAATATTACAGTTATTTACCGTTAATTGTTCCAAGTTATTATTTTTAAGTGTGGCAAGTTCTAAACCGCTGTTATTTGATAAGAATAAACGACTTAGCTCGGATTTGTTATTTAAGGCATCAAGTTTTGTAATATTATTATTTTCCAAACTCACCGCTTTTAAGTGTGCTAAATCTTTTAGAGCGGAAATATCACTAATCTTATTGTTGTCAAGATTTAATGATTCTAAGTTTTTAAGATTTTTAAGAACATCAATATTTTTAATATTATTTCCGGCTGCAGCTACTAATTTTAAATTAGGATAATCTTTTAAGAACGAAATGTCTTGAACATCATTTTCAGAAAAGTCAATCCCTTCTAATGTTGGGATATTTTTAATAAATGAGTAGTCTTTAATACCTGTTCGTGACACGTATAATTGTTTTAATTTTTTAAATTTATAAATCGGTGTAATATCATCAATTGGTGTAAATCCTACACCAAGGACTTCGATATTAGGCATAAGGTCAAGCCCTTTACGTTTCAGAGGGTCTTTATTTTGTCCTATATTTAGATATTTGACAGTTTTTAACCATTCTTTCATTTTTTCCGTATCAGTTTCATGAGTAGGGAAGTCGGTGTCTGCAGAAGCATGTTGAATATCATGGATAATATCATCGTCAAAACCTAGTTTTTTAAGTGTATCAGCACCGGCATTGTGATGTGGGTCTTCTATCGGTTTAGAAGTATCAATATCTTTCGCTAAAATAGTATGAGTGTGGTCGCCATGAGGATATACTAATGCTTTTCCTTTGTCGGTATCAATAACTTTAATAGTAGATGGATCAATATTTAACGATTTAGCTAAATAATTAATTTTTTCCTGTAGTGATTTATCTTCATCTGTGTCATTAGGTTTTGTATTATCTGTATTATCAATGACAATGTCTTTTAACAACGTTGTTTTGCCTTTAAATTCAATTGCATTGCCTTCATTTGTTACAACAAAATGAAATTCTTTAGCATCGGCGTTATTCTTACGTGCAAGATAATTAATTTTTTTAGTTACTTCTTGCTCCAGTTTTTTGTATTCATCTTTTGCTCTATCTTTATATTCATTGGGGATTAAGTTTTCAAATTTACTATTAACAAGCTGGTAGTAGTAAATAAAATGTTCATGGCTACCGTGTTTTACTAAAATTCCTGAAGAAGTAGTAGTAACCTTATCATTTTCGCTCAATAAAAATCCATCGCTTGCGGTAGAATGAATTCCCGGGAATTTTAAAATACCGTTAAAATCTTTCTTATCATCTTGTGATGGTGTATTAGGTTTAGGTTTATCCGGTGTTTGTGTATTATTATTCGAGTGATTGTTTTTTTTGGGAATATAATGATAATGATCTCCATGTTTAACGATATAGCCGTTTTCATCTTCAGAGACAATATCTTTTGGATCAAAAGTGTAATTATCTTCTGTAGAAGGTACAGATGGTGTGGTATTATGGCTATATGATGGTGTTGAAGATGAAGACAATAGATATTCCCACTTTGTGCCACGTAATTGGCTATAAGGAATAAAGTGCTGGTGATTACCATGACGGACAATAAAACCTAAATTATTTCTCCCTATAATATCGCGTTCTCCTTTAAAAATGTAACCATCATTTGTTGGGGTAGTAATACCGGCGGTAGATGATGTTAATACCGTATTTCTTCCATATTTTTTAGCCTGCGTTAATTGTTGTGAGGTTAAGTCACTTTTTTTAATGTAGTGGAAATGATCACCATGGCGAACTACATAGCCATCAGCAGTTTCACTGACAATATCTTTCGGATTAAAAGTATAGTTATCTTCTTTTTCATCTCCAGAATGATGGTGATGATGAGAATGGGCTGTCATTTCTCTTGCAGTTTTCTCATCTACGATATTACTTTGCTTAACACCTTCTTTAGGGTAGTAATAATATTTTCCGTTGACTTTTATAATATAACCTTGAGCTACTTCGTATTGGATATCTTCGTCTTTTAATTTATAGTTTTTATCATTATAAACAAGTTTATCTAAAAATTTAGCATTATAAGGAACAAGCCCTTTTTCATAATGGCTATGATCACCATGTAGAGTTACATAACCATCTTCTGTAATTTCTGTAACAACTATATCACTTACCTTATCAGCGTAAGCGATGTGTTTAGATTGTTTACTTTGAACAAGGCTAGAGGAAGTAGAATCAGTATTTTTTCCAAATTCATAACCAGCGTAGCCAATTCCAGCAAGTGCAAGAATACTGCAGGGAATTATAAGTGCAGTTTTTCTATTTTTATTCATATAAAAAGTTCTCCTTAATTTCTATTTTTCAAAATGATTACGATTTATTCTAACATAATATTAGTGGTTTGTAAATAGAAATAATTACGATTTGTGAAAGATATTAATTTGAAATTTTTTTCAAGTAAAATATAGCATGATTAATATGCTTTAAAAAATTGCCTATACAAAAATAAAAAAACTACTTAATAAAAAAAACATTGAATTCAAGTTATTTGAGAATAAAAAATATGTTTTTTGCTATGTTATATGATATAATAATTCATATATTTAAAGAAAGTGAGGTTTGCTATGACAAATTTTGATTTTAAAAAATTAGTTGATGCTGGTTATTTATTAAAAACTCGTGATAATGATAATGTTGTCGTTATTGATGCACGTGGTGGAATGCTTGAAGAAGGTTCTTTGATGTATGATAAAGCCATTGTAGTCGATTGGACGGACATAAGCCTATTAGGTGAATTTGGAGGAGAAGACCTTGGAAAGCTTCTATCAAAAGATAATTATCAAGAAATTTTTAATATTATAGGTATAGAAGAAGATACAGAAGTGCTTGTTTATGGTTTTACTATGCCAAATCAAGGATTTGGTGATGAAGCTCGAGTTGTTTATACTTTTAACTATGCAGGTTTTGATAATGTAAAAATTATTGATGGTGGATTTGATAAAGTAGAACAACTAGGACTTAATAAAAACTATAATCCAGAAAATGATAGAATAAATGTTTCAAGCGTAGTTCGTGAAGAAGCTCAAGATAATAAAAGAGCGATTTTTACTGATGAATTATTATCTTTAGTAAATAGTGCTGATGTTCAAATTATTGATACTAGGTTAGAAGCAGAATATAACGGTCGAGTGATCTATGGTGAAAATAAAGCAGGACACATTCCAGGTGCTATTTCTATTCCATTTAATTCATTAGTAGATGAAGATGGATTTATAAAATCAAGAGAAGCGTTAGAAGAATATTTTGTAAGCAAAGGTCTTGATAAAAATAAACTTCAAATTACGTACTGCACTACAGGGGTGCGTGCTTCTTATGTTGCAGTGATTTTAGAAGAATTAGGTTATAAAGTAAGAAACTATGAACCTTCATTTGCTAGATATGCTAATGTTGGAGAAGTTGTGTAAGATAGAGAAAATTTAAAGGAGATATATTAGAAAATGACAGGTATGACAGGATATTTGTTTTGGGGATTCTTAATAGTTTATGGATTTATTATGTTCCTATTATCCCCAAAGAAAGTTACTGAAGCAGGATTTTTTAGAGGAGATAGTAATAAAGGTGAACGACCAACTGAAATGATGCTTATGTTAAGTATTTTCATAAGTTGGATTTTTGCGAAATCAGTTACTAATGCTGCAAACTTAGGTGCTCAGTATGGTTTTGTTGGCGGTTTGGCATATGCTACATATTGGCTATGTATTCCAATAGCAGGTTTTGCAATTTATCGTTTAAGAAGAAAGTATCAAGCCACAGGATTAGTTAGTTTTTTAAACTCTAACTACGGAAAAGCAGCTTCGGTTGCATTTTCAGCAGCAATTCTTATTCGTTTATTTAATGAAGTTTGGAGTAATACTTCTGTTGTTGGTGGATACTATGGAAAATCAGGAAGTCATGAGTTTATTATTTCGGCTATTCTATTTACAGTAATTACATTAGGGTATACAGTATTAGGTGGACTTCGTAGTTCGATTGTTACAGATGTAATTCAAGCGATTATTTTTGTATTTTTTGTTGGGTGGGTAATAACTTTAATTTTACCACAACATAATATTAGTGAATTTGTTACGTCTGGTTCTTGGACAATGCAAGCAGGGGTTGATATGTTACTTGTAACAATTCTTCAATTGTTTAGTTATCCATTCCATGATCCGGTACTTACAGATAGAGGATTTATAGCAGAAGAAAAAACAATGCTACGTGCTTTCATCGTATCAGGAATCTTAGGATTTATTTCTATCTTAATATTCAGTTTTATAGGTATTCATGCAAAACTTATCGGTATGGAAGTTAGTAGTAACGTTCCAGCTGCTTTAGGTAAAACATTAGGAGTTGCCGGATATTTTGCGATGATTGTTGTTATGATTTCTGCGGCAGGGTCTACTCTTGACTCTACATTCGCAAGTCTTGGAAAATTAACAGGTAAAGATTTGCCAGAAATGGCAGGTAAACCATTAAAAAATCCAAAACTAGTAGCAATTATCTTTATGGTAGCATTTGCGTTTATAGGTAATTTACCAATGATTATGGGAACTGATATTCTTAAAGCAACTACTATTAGTGGTACAATGGTTATAGGATTAGCGCCTATATTCCTACTTCATGGTTTTGTTAAACCAACAAAAATAGGATTCCATCTAAGTTTTTGGATTGGAATTATTCTTGGAGTATTATTAACAGTTAAGATGATACCAGCATCTTGGGCAATAGGTAGTGGTAAGAGTGCCTTACTTCTAGGGGTAAACTTCTATGGATTAATTTTATGCACTCTAGGATATGTCATACCAGGATTATTTGCTAAAAGGAAATAGTTATGACTAAAGGAAGAAACTGCTCCCTTGATTATATGTTAAACAAGGATTGGGCGAAGAATACTTTAAGAATAGATAAAGATGTACTTTATGTAGTAGGTGGATTATACGGTAATAATTTTGCATTAGAGTTGATTAATAGCAAAGCTGAAAAAGAAAATGCTCAAATCATTTTTAATGGAGATATGCATTGGTTTGATATAAATAAAGATGATTTTTTGACTGTAGAAAATAATTCTATTAAAGGGATTAAGCTATTAGGAAATGTTGAATATGAACTAATAAATTCAAAAGATAATCTTGGCTGTGGATGCAATTATCCCGAAGATGTAAGTGAGGGAATTGTTGAAAGGTCTAATGCTATTCACCAAATGATGAAAGATAACCTAGGAAATGATGATGTTTTAGAAGAAATACAACTTCGTGATAAGACGCTGTCTGTTGAGTTTTTAAACAAAAAAATTGCCATTACCCATGGTGATGAGAAAAGTATGTCGGGCTGGCAGTGTTCACGTAGCAACTTACAGAAAAAAGATCGTCAAGACGAATTGGATACTTGGTTAGATGATAATAAAGTAGATATACTCGCAACAACGCATACTTGCTTGCCAGCATTATACAATAATGATAAACATATTGTTGTGAATAACGGAGCGGCAGGTATGGCCAATGTAAAAGATTCTACTTATGGATTAATAACAAGGATTGCCAAAACACCATCAGAAGATGCGATTGTTTCAGAAAAAATAGATAATATTTATGTAGAGTTGGTGAAAATAGACTTTTCTATTGAGAAATTTTTAGAATGGTTTGAGAGTGTTTGGGATGATAATTCACCAGCTAGCATTTCGTATAAAAAACGTATTATACATGGTACATCACTTGAAATTAGTAATATAAAAGTATAAGATAAAGGTATGTTTAATGAATAATAAAAGATATGTTCTTAAACATATCTTTTTCTATTTATGGAGGTAGTAATGTTAAGAAAAGCAACAAGGGATGATAAAAGAGTTTTAGATGGATTAGGGGAGTTTGTTGAATCGCTAGAGCTTGATATATTAAAAGAAGTATCACAAGAAAAATTTTATGAAATTTTAACATATATTTTCGAATCAACAGAAGATAGATTTAGTTATAAATACTGTACGGTATATGAAGAAAACGATGAAATTCTAGGTTTTTCTTTTGGATATAATTATGAAAAATTAGAAGAAATGCGTAATTTTTGGTTTGATAAAGTAGTTACTATGTTTAAACTTAAAAATGATACTGTAATCTTTGATTATGATGAAATGTTGCCTGGGGAGTATTACCTGGATACACTTTACGTTTTTGAAGAAAATCGAGGACAAGGAATAGGTAATAAATTATTGTCTAAATTTACGATAGAAGAGCATCCTTTAAAAAGTTTAAATGTTGCTCAGAGTAATCATGGAGCGAGAAGACTCTATGAAAGTTATGGTTTTAAAAAAGAATGTGAAATATTTATTGGGCATGAAAATTATGACCATTTGGTTATAAGAAAATAAAGTATTTTATTTAATATAAAGAGCGAGCAAATATCTTAAAATTTTATGTTTAGCATAATTAAGCTATGTTATAATAGAAAAGAAGTGAAATACATTTTTAAAATTTTAAAGTTATAGGAAAAAGGAGATTAATATGGCAGAATTACTAAGAAAAGATCAAAAAGTAGAAAATACTTGGGATTTAGAATCTATATATGCAACTAAAGAAGATTTTTGGAGAGAATTTAAAGAAGTAGAAGAGTTCCTTCCAGAAATTAAAAGTTATCAAGGAAAAGTTAAAGAAGGTGCTAGAGCATTACTAGATGTGTTAAAAACATCAGAAAAATGGGAACAAAAATTAGAACAGTTATTTATCTATGCTCATTGTAAAAATGATCAAGATAGTACGGACGCTGAGTTTAAAGAATTATATTCTAAAACTTATGGATTATATTCTAATTATGTTGCAGAATGGTCATTTTTCACACCAGAATTATTAGCTGTTGATGAAAGCCTAATTAACGGTTATTTAAAAGAATTAGAAGAACTTAGAGAATATGAGTTTTTCCTAGAAAAAATCAATAAAAAACGTCCGCATACATTAGATCCAGAACAAGAAAGAATAATTGCAATGGCAGGTGAAGCACTACATGCTAGTGATGAAACTTTTGGAGCGTTAAATAATACAGATGTAGTGTTTGAAGATGTAGAAGATAAAGATGGAAATAAACATACATTAACACACGGAACATATGGAACATATATGGAAAATCCAGATAGGGTGCTTAGAAAAAATACATTTTTCTCTTTATATAGCTATTTTGAAAGACATATCAATACATTAGCGTCTACATTAGCAGGAAATCTAAAAGCTAAAAAATTCTATGCTGACACTCATAAGTATTCCTCAACAAGAAATCATGCTTTATCATCAAATTTAATCCCTGAGGAAGTATATGATAATCTAGTGGAAACAGTTAATAAAAAAATACCAGTTCTTCATAAATATTATAAACTTCATAAAAAAATAAAAGGTCTTGATGAGTTAAGACTTTATGATAGAGCTGTATCTGTTGTTGAAGGGGAACCGATTAAGTTTACATTTGAAGAAGCTCGAGACATAGTTTTAGAAGCTGTTAAACCTATGGGTGAAGATTATGTCAATAATATGAGAAAAGCATTTACAGAACGTTGGATTGATATTTATCCAAATAAAGGAAAACGTTCTGGTGCATACTCAACAGGTGCATATACTACTAAGCCATTTATTTTATTGAATTTTGATGGTACATTAAATGATGTTTATACGTTAATTCACGAACTTGGACACTCAATGCATTCTTATTATACACGCAAAAATCAACCTGCAGTTTATGGAAGTTATTCTATCTTTGTTGCAGAAGTTGCATCTACATGTAATGAAGCATTATTAACAGAGCATCTTTATAATAAATTTGAAAAAGAAGGTAATAAAGAGGGAATGTTAAGAGTTCTTAATGAAGCACTACATGGTTTTGTCGGAACAGTATATCGTCAAACACAATTTGCTGAGTTTGAGCACTTAATGAATCAGCATGTCCAAAACGGTGGAGCAATTACCGCAAAATTTTTAAATACAGAATACTTTAATTTAGTAAAAAAATATTATGGTGACGCTTTTGAATATGATGAAGAAATTAAGTATGAATGGGCAAGAGTTCCTCATTTCTATTATAATTACTATGTATACCAATATGCAACAGGATATTCAGCAGCACAAGCATTATCACGTTTGATTTTAGCGGATAGCAAAAACGCAAAAATCTATATTGATGAGTTTTTATCAAAAGGAAACTCAGACTATCCGATTAATGTTTTAAGAAATGCAGGAGTAGATATGTCCAAACCAGAGGCAATTGAGCTTGCACTAAATGATTTTGAAGTGAAAATCGAAAAATTTGAAAAGTTATATTTTTCTAAGTAATTAGAACGTAATTAAAAAAAAGAAGCGATTATATTAAATCGCTTCTTTTTTTAATGTAACTAAAACTAACTCTATTTGATTGTTTATTCTAATTGGAAAAGAACTATTTCCAAGGCCTTGAGAAACGACAAGTTTTGTGTTTTCTTTTTCATACACACCATGTATGTATTTAGGGAAGAAGCCTTGACTTGGAGAAAAAACTCCACCAATAAAAGGAATCTGCCATTGACCACCATGTGCATGTCCAGAAAAGACTAAGTTATATTTTTCTTTAACATAGAAGTCAAATTTTTCCGGTCTATGTGATAGTAAAATGTTGAATTCATTTTTATCAGATAAGTTACTAAGAATATCTTGGAAATTTTCACGATGATTAAGTTCATCTTTTGCTTTAAAATAATTATAATCTTCAATTCCAATAAGATTTATTTTATCATTAGTTTTATAGATACTTCTAACTTCGTTATGAAGATAAGAGATATTTAGTCTTTCAAACATATTTTTTAGTTCTTCAAATTCTTTTGGTAGGCGTAGTTCGTGATTACCTGTAACAAAATAACATGGAGCAACAGCCGATAATTGGCTTAGGATATTATAAACAATATCCATATCATTTCTATAGCTGTCTAAAATATCACCAGTAATAACGATAATATCCGGAGAAAATTTACATAGTTTTTCCAAAAAGAATAAGTCACTTATACCAACTTTGTCACAATGGATATCACTAACTTGAGCTATTTTGAAATTATGAAATTCTTCTGGTAAATTTTTAAATTCTAGATTATAGTTTGTTACTTTTAATTGTTTATTATTTTTTATTAAAGCACCTGCAGCTATCATAGGAACAAGTGCAAGAAGTTTATAATTCATTTTCTCACCTTTACTATATAGTCTAATAAACTGATAAAAATATTATAACATATAGCTTAAATTATGTTAAAATAAAAGGTGAGTAATTTAATTAAGAGGACTATAACTTATGATTAAGATTGAGAAAATGGATGATTTCACAAAAAAGAAAAAATATCCTCCAACACTTGCACAGTGGCAAGCTATAGCGTTAACAGGAGCAGATGTGTTAGTTGCGGCAGCCGCAGGAAGTGGTAAGACAGAGGTTTTATCAGAAAGAATAGCTCGCAAAGTAGCTTTAGATAGATGGGATATTGACAAACTATTAGTGCTTACATTTACAACGGCGGCAGCTAAAAATATGCTTGTGCGCGTTGAAAACAAAATTACTGAGCGTTTATTAGCTTCTGGTTTGGAAGAAGATAGGTTATTTCTTCGAAAACAAAGTATGCTCATGAATGATGCGTACGTTAGTACTATTGATAGTTTTTGTTTAAATATTTTAAGAAAGTTTTATTATTTAGTAGAAGAAGAAATTGCAGGATCGAAGAAATATTTATCTCCTAATTTTAACATTTTGCCTAATAGCAAAAATATGCTTATTAATTCAGCTAATGAAGTTTTAGAACGCTTTGCACGAGAAAATAAGATTATCACTGATGAGTTATTTACCATTTTTGGTGACAAGAAAAATATTATAGATTCACTAATCGATGCATATTATAAATTGCTAACTATACCAAATTTTGAACAATATTTGCAAGATAATTTCTTGAAAAATAACAATATTTTGTTGCATGATTTTCTACTTAATAACGAGATTGTAATTGATGACTTTAGTGAATTAGTAGAACTAACTACAAAAGAATCTTTAAATACTGCAAGAAAGTTTGCAATTCATGTAAAAAATTTTCTTGTTAAAAAAGATAATGGAAACATTGTAGAAAGATATTTTAGCAAAAGTCTACTTGACGATAATAAAAAAGAAAAAATTAGAAAATACTTTATAGAAAATGATGTAAATATTTCTACAAGTATACTTGAGCAAGAGCAATGTTTAGACAATATTATTAATTTTTTGGATAATGAATTAAACAAAAATGATAATGTGTATGACGCAACATTATTAGATAATATATTTAATGATTTAAATAATTACTACAGTATGTTCCAAACAGCTAAAAAATTAGATACTTTTTCAACAGCCTATCAAACAACTCTATTAGAATTACACAATGAGTTTTTAAAAAGAAAAAGAGAACTTAACTTTTTAGATTTTTCAGATTTGAACCATCTTGCAATAAAGGCATTAACTAAAATAGAAAATGGGAAAATAGTGCTTAGCGAAGCGGCAGAGTATTATCGAAATCATTTTTTAGAAATTTATGTTGACGAATATCAAGATAATAATAATCTTCAAGAATATATCCTTAACTTAATAAAAGGAGAAAACATCAAATTCTTTAGAGTAGGGGATGTGAAGCAAGCTATCTATGGTTTTAGGGGATCTAATCCAGACCTTTTTGAAGAAAAATATAATAGTTATAAACAACTGGATATAAAAAATTATGATGCTAATATAGACTACGCTATTTCTGATGAAGCGGAAGGTGTTTGTGTAGTGTTAAAAGAAAATTTCCGAAGCGATGAAAATATTTTAAAAAGTAGCAACTATGTATTTAATCGTCTAATGGGAGGCAAAAATGCTGGAGTAAGTTATGATGAACAAAGTGCACTTTATTATCCAAGTGTTAAAGAAAAGCAAGTAAATGTAATACCAACACAACTGATAAATGGTAAAATAAATTATTTTACAAAAGAAAAGTTAGTTGATAAAAAAGAGTATAGAGTGCAATCAATAGAAAATATAGCTTATGAGATATTAAATGGAGTAAAAAACGGGAAAAACTATAGTGACTATGCCATCTTAGTTCGTAATAGTACAAAAATGACGACATATAAACAAATTTTTTCTAAATATAATATACCATTATTTTTTAAAGAAAAAGTAGGGTTTACGACATCAAATTGTTTTAATATATTGTATAATTTGTTTAGATTTTTAGATAATACAACGCGTGATGCAAGTCTAATTGCTTTGTTGCATAGTGAGATTTTTGATTACAGCAACGACGAATTATTAAATCTATCGTTAAATAATGGTAAAACATTATTTGAAAAACTAGCACTAAGCAATTCTGTTAAAAGCAAAAATACGGTAAATTTGTTGAATAAGTGGCTGGATTTTAGTTTAAACAATTCGTTATCGGATATTTTAGAAAGAATTGTATCAGATATTGATTTTGTAAACTATTTAGTAACAATCGATATTAATGATGATGAAGTAGATTATTATGAGAATTTTATAGATCTTGTGCAAGAGTATGAAAATACAGACAATAAGTTAAGTGGTTTTGTACAATATTTGAAAAATATAAAAGATGATGAAGTTTTTGAAACAAAGAAAAGAACACCAAATAATAGTGTAACATTATCTACGATTCATATTTCTAAAGGGTTAGAATATAAAGAAGTTTTTGTTGCTGATCTTGATACTTCTTTTAATAAAAAAGGTTACAGTGGGGAAGTATTATTTACTGAGAATTTTGGCTTTAGCATTAATATTGATAACTTTATTCAAAAGTACAATATTTTACTTCAGGATAAGGATTATTTTGAGAGTTTATATAAACTTAATAGTATTTTAATAAAATTGCGAGAAAGAGAAGAAGAAGTTCGTAATTTATATGTAGCCTTAACACGTGCAGAAAAGATACTTTATTTAGTTAGTCCGAATGGTATAGAACTTCAAAATGAAAAAGCTGCGGATAAAAGTATATATCAAGCATTATTGGAAGAGGATAATTTTGAAAAAATATTAAATAATGTTTTAAGTAATTATGGAGAATTCCTTTTTGAAAATGAAAGAGAAGCTAACATTACAGAGTATTCTCTCACAGAAGAAAAAGATGAACAAAAGTATGTTGATATAGATTTTGATTTGAGTGATTTTTATAAGAAGTTTAAAGTAAAACATCAAGAGTTAGATAATAGTGAAAAGTCTATTGAAGTTCAAAATAAAATTTTTCCAGCTAAGACTTCTTATAGTTCATTGAAAAAGATAAATAATGATTTCGAAACTTATAATCCTAAGTCAAAAGAAAAAAATTATCTAAAATTATCTACTTTAAATAAAACATCGGCTAATAAAGCTATTCTAAAAGGTAATATAATTCACAAGCTTTTTGAAAGAATTATTAATGATATTCGCAATGATGTAAAAATTGAAGATGTTAGAAACTATTTAGAAAGTCTAGTAAAAACAGGAAATTTATTACACGACATTAAGGAAAAGAGAATCTTAACTAAAGATGATTATAAGCTTATAGATAATGATATTGATATTGAGAGAATTTCTAATTTTATAACTAATGACTTTATGGATAAAATAAAAGTTGCTCAAAATTGTCAAGCAGAAGTAACATTTACGACTATGCAAAAAGCAAGTGAGTTGTATAACGATAGTATGAGTGAATCTGAAGTTATCCTACAAGGGATAGTAGATTTATTAGTTAGAAAAGATGAAAATAATGCCTTTATCGTAGACTATAAAACTGATAATGTTTTAGGAAAAGATGCAGAGAAAATCTTAATAGAACGTCACAAAGAGCAGTTGAAAATATATAAGGATGCAGTTGAAAATTATTATAATTTGAAAAATGTCAAAACTTATATTTATTCTTATACATTATCAAAACCAATAGAGGTAGAATAAAGAGTTATATGTTAAACAATAATGCTTATTTATATTAAGTACAAAGAAATTTAATAGTGAGATATTAATTTTGTAGGTAAATGAATATGCTAACATTGTTACTCTTTACTAAATATGATATAATAGTTGTTAAAATGAAGAGGATTTAATCGGAGGTGAAATGGTGAAATATATAGTATGTAATAGTGAAACAGCGGTTCTAAATAGAATGTATGATGAATTCGAAAAGAATTTAGAGGATGGAGCGGTAATAAGTTTACCAGAGCATATAATCAATACCCAGTTTACTAATAGAATGATTGATGATAATAAAATGGGTAAATATAGTTATAAACATGTTATTATGTTAGGACAAAGGGAATTTGCAGACATAGATATAGAAGAAAGCTTTGGTTTATATCGTTTTGCTCGACTTGAATTACTGAAAAAACTAGATGTAGATATGAAAAATGTATATTATTCAGAGTGTCTAGATAGTGAAAATAGTACAGAAGATTTGGAGAAATATAAAGAAGTATTAGAAGAAAATCCTATAGATGTTGCAATTGTTTTTCTAGGTGCAGATGGTGGGATACTAGATTATCGATATGCAACAGAAGAGAATAAAGATATTCACTTGGTAGAATTTTCTGATGAAGAAAGAGACCAACTACGTGCTTCTGGTATGGAAATTAAAGGTAATAAGTTAGTTAGTATAGGATATGAAAATCTTATGTCGGCTAGAAATTTATTTGTTGTAGTTTTAGGAGCGGATAAAAGAAAGTATATCGCAGAACTTTTTGAAAATGAAGATACAGAAAATAAAACAATTTTATCTATACTAAATGAGCACAAAAATCTAATTATTTTTACAGATAAAGAAGCAAGTTATAAATCAGAAGAGGAAGTTAATCGTTTAATAAAACATAGACAAAGACAGCAGGAAGCAAAACTTCGTGCAGAAAAAGAACAAGAAGAGGCTGTGAAAAACGAGGAAAAAGCAGAGGATAGGTAGTAGTTATGAATGATTATCAGAGGATTATAAATTATAATTTTAGTGATGTAGTTCTTGATGACAAGTTAGTAGTAAAATTCAAAATAGAAAAGACATTTAGCGAATCACAATTTATTGGTCTGTTTTCTTGTAAAAGAGGAGAAAGGTTCATTATAAGAACACCGGATACGAAGACAGTTATAATTGGTATAGGGTATGAAACAACATGGTTTTTAGATTCTAATGATTTCTTAACAAGTTTTGATAATAATAGTATTCTGTCTGGGTTTGAGGAATTAAAGGCCCAGACAAGTATTTTAGAAATTGACGAACATGATGAGGAATATTTTGGAATATATGGTGGAATTTCTGATGGAAACAATAGAAACAGTCAGGAATGGATAGATTTTAGTGATACCACGTTTGTTGTACCTGGGATATTAGCGGTATTTAAAGAAGAGTATGTTTATATTACGTTGTTCTTTAATATGAGAGAAGAAAAAGATTTTACAAAATTATGTCATGAACGAGTAGAATTTTTAGAAAAACTAGATGAGTATAAAGAACAACCAAATGAACCACATATATCTGTTGTAAGAGATATATATCCTGAAACTTGGCAAGAAAACATAAGAGCCGCTCTTCTTCAGATAGAAAAAGAAGAGTTAAAAAGAATAGTATTGTCACGAAAAAACTTAATTTTATTGGAAAATAATACATCACTAGGGGCAATCACAAAATATTTATTAGGAAAAAATAGATATTTTATCGCATTTGAATCGAAAAAAAGTTTATTTATAACTACAAACCCACTTGTTTCATTAGATTATACAAATATGGAACTAAAAGCACAGTTATATTTTAAACAAGAGAATTTATTTAATAATAATTTCTCAATTTTGTTTGATGAAGAAGAGATAATAAGAGATTATAGAGACAGTTTTACAGAGAATTTTGAGACTCATTTTGATGTTGTTGCTGACAAAGTTCTTATGGGTAAAAGATTAGATGTCTATTCTGTTTTAAAAGCTAAGATTGAAGACAATCAAAAAGCAATTAAAGCGTTAAGTCTATTGTATCCTATTCCACTTATCAAAGGATATCCAGAGGATGTTGCAAGAGAGTTTTTTGAAAAGAATAATAGAATAGACTACGGATTCTGGTATTCTCCATTTGGGTATATTACTAACAATATGGATGCGAAATTTTATACTTGTGGAAGTATGATGGTTGCACAGAAAAATATGATTACATTATTTACAAGTATTTTGTTATCGAAGGATGACACATACGATAAAGTTGTAGAAAAATCCAATCAGACAGTAAAATCTAATTTAGAGTTGTTTGATCACTAGGAGGAAGTATGAAGTTGAGTACAATGCAAAAGGGTGCGCTATTAACAATATTAGGAGCCACTTGCTGGGGGCTTTCTGGCGTATTAGGGGAGTATTTATTAAATATTTCTAAGTTGGACTCTAAGTGGGTTATTTCGACAAGATTATTTTATTCTGGACTGATATTAGTGCTAATTTTACTTTTTAAAAATAAAGATTCGCTGTTGAAGGTTTTTAGTGATAAAAAAGATATTTTAAGCCTTATGAATTTTTCCTTTCTGGGTTTATTAATATGTCAAGGAACATATTTTTTAGCAATAAAATATACTAATGCAGGAATGGCAACAGTAATTCAATTTACTGGTCCAGTGATGATAATGGTCTACTATTGTTTTGTTAATAAAAGATTACCTATGCCACGCGAGGTTGTCGCAATACTTGCTTCACTTTTTGGGGTTGTTTTAATGGCAACACATCTAGATTTTAGTAAATTAAATATTTCAACACTTGGATTATTTTGGGGAATATTTTCTGCTGTAGGTTTAGCAAGTTATAATATTTCTTCAATACGCTTAACTACTAAATATGGAGTGATGCCCATTATGGCATGGGGACTCTTAATAGCAGGGGTAGTCGTATATGTGGGGACAGGAAGTTTCTATATTCCAGAAAACTTTAGCTTTTTAGATTTTTTATGTATGAGTGGAGTTATTTTAATAGGAACTATAGCTTCGTTTAGTTTGTATCTTGAAGGGGTAAGACTAATAGGAGCGGTAATGGGGAGTATTATCGGATGCTTCGAACCGATAGCAGCAATTGTGTTTTCATTTTTACTATTAGGAACAACATTTGGAGCGTTAGATTTATTAGGTGCAATAGCTATTTTATCGGCAGTAGTTGTACTAACTAGAAGATAATAAAATGTATTTAGGGGTAAACATTAACAGTGTTACCCCTCATATAATGTGTAAGTATAAAAGAAAGGATAAATAATGAGTAATCAAAAATTCGATGAAATGTATAAGGGGAATAATACAAAGGAATTAACAGCACTGGCAAAAGAGTTGGGAGTACCACGTTATTATACCCTTAATAAAAAAGAGTTAGTTTTAGCAATTTTAGAAAAACAATCAGAAAGTGAAGAACATTACTATGCATCTGGGATATTAGATGATATTCATACCGAAAATGGCTTTGGCTTTTTGAGAACAGTTGATTATAAAAAGGGTGAAACAGATATTTATATTTCAGCATCACAAATCCGTCGTTTTGAACTAAAAAAAGGTGATGAAATTACGGGTAAAGTAAGAAAACCTCGTGATGGAGAACGTTATGCTGGACTTCTTCAAGTTGATTTAGTTAATGGTGTGGATGCAGAAGTAGCAAAAGGTCGTTCTCATTTTCAGGCTTTGACACCAATATATCCAAATCAAAAAATAATTTTGGAAACTACAAAGGAAAAGTTATCAACGCGTTTTGTTGATTTAGTAGCTCCTATAGGGTTTGGACAACGTGGATTAATAGTAGCTCCTCCTAAGGTTGGGAAAACAACACTATTGAAAGATATAGCAAACGCAATTAGAAAAAATTATCCAGATAAAAAACTAATAATTTTACTTATTGATGAAAGACCAGAAGAAGTTACGGATATGGAGCGTTCTGTAAAAGGTGCTGATGTTGTAAGTTCAACCTTTGACGAAACTAGTGAGAATCATATAAAAATGGCAGAATTGGTCATTGAACATGCGAAACGTCGTGTAGAATTGGGACAAGATGTTATTATTCTTATGGATAGTATTACACGTCTTGCTCGTGCATATAATATAGTAGAACCAAGTAGTGGTAAAGTTTTGAGCGGAGGTGTAGATCCATCAAGCCTTCATAAACCAAAAGCATTTTTTGGAGCGGCACGTAATGTAGAAGGTGGAGGAAGCCTAACAATAATAGCCACAGCACTAATAAATACTGGGTCTCGTATGGACGATTTAATCTTTGAGGAGTTTAAAGGTACGGGTAATATGGAAATAGTATTATCCCCAGAATTAGCTTCTAGAAGAATTTATCCGGCTATTGATTTCCTTAAGAGTTCAACGCGTAAAGAAGAGTTATTGCTAACAGAAGATGAAGTGAAAATTCTTTGGCAAAGCCGCCGTAAGTTAGAAGATGTCAGTGAACCTACAATAGGTGTGTTAAATCATCTACGAAAATATAATAGTAATGAAGAATATATATCAGAAATGAAAAAATTTATACGAGAATAATAGGTGCAATTAATATATAAAATTATTATGTATAGTTTAAATATGAAGATTATTAGACAGGAATAATTTGCTGTGCTATAATCTAGTGTATATTTAATTCAGGAGGAAAATTTTGGATACGATTAAATTTTTAATTGATTTTGTATTGCATATAGATAAACATCTAGGTGAACTTATGGATCAACATGGTCCATGGTGGATGTATGGGATAATATTTTTAATAATATTTATAGAAACTGGTTTAGTATTTATGCCATTTTTACCAGGAGACTCGCTTCTATTTGCTAGTGGGGCGCTATGGGCTGCAACAGGAAATAATATTTTCTTGTTATTACTATTATGTATAAGCGCCGCAGTAATTGGAGATAATTGTAACTATTTTATTGGAAGAAACTTTTCGGAGTATTTGAAAGGTAAATCTTGGTTTAAAAAGTTTGTGTCTGATGAAAATATTCAGGATGCTGAGAATTTTGTCGCTAGACATGGAGGGAAATCAATATTTTTAGCAAGATTTTTCCCGATTATCCGCACAATTGTTCCATTTATCGTAGGAGCAGGGAAAATGAACTATAAGAAATTTAGAATTATCGATTTCTTTGGAGGTTTATGTTGGTGTACTCTATTTATTACAGTGGGATATTTATTCGGTAATATCGAGTTTGTTAAGAAAAACTTCTCATTAGTAGCAATTGCAATAATTTTAATAAGTTTTATTCCGTTATTAGTTGGAATTATAAAATCTAAGAAAAAAGCTTAAAATATAAACGATCTACAGGTTGGAAGTAGGTCGTTTTTTAGTTGCTTATAAAATAGGGAAAAGTTATAATTAGTTTATAGATACTTATACAATATAGGAGAATATAATGAATTTAGGAATTATTGGAGCGGGAATGATAGTAAAAGATTTTTTATCTTTTGCTCATGAATTACCAGAAATAAATTTAGAAGCAATAGTTGCACGAAATCTAGAAAATTTGAAGAGATTAAGTGATGAATACGAAATAAAGAATATTTATACTAATATTGAAGAATGTTTAGCGAATACTGCTATTGATACAATTTATGTTGCAGTCCCAAATAATCTCCACTACAGCGTAGCCAAGAAAAGTTTAGAAGCAGGAAAAAATGTTATTTGTGAAAAACCATTTACTTTAAATTATGAAGAAGCTGAGGAATTGTTTAGTTTAGCTGATAGTAAAAATTTAATTTTAATAGAAGCGATAACGAATCAGTATCAAGAAAATTATAAAGAAATAAAAAATAATATTTCTAAAATAGGAAATATTCGTCTAATTGAGTGTAATTATTCACAATTATCTTCACGCTATACTGCTTTCAAGGAAGGTATAATAGCACCTGTTTTCGATAAGAAACAGGGTGGCGGTGTTTTAGGAGACTTGAATATTTATAATATACATTTTGTAGTTGGTATTTTTGGAACTCCTCAAAGTTTAGCATATTATCCTAATATAGTTCGAGATGTGGATACTTCTGGAGTATTAATATTAGAGTATGAGAATTTTAAGGGTGTATGTATTGCGGCTAAAGATACATTTAATAATAGCTATGTTAATATTCAAGGTGATGAAGGAATAATTAAAGTTGATGGACCTTCTAGTGAAGTATCAAATTATAGAATTTTGACGGAAGATAGTTTAATTGAAGGAAACAAGAATATTAAGATACACAGAATGTTTTCAGAATTTAAAAAATTTATTGATGTTATTGATAATAAAGATTTTGATTTTTATATAAGGCAAAAAAATCATAGTCTCGCAGTTATGAAAATTCTAGATGAAGCAAGAAAAGTATTATGAAAAGAATAAATATAGAAAAATATAGGTTATCTGACGACATACTTATAAACTTTGGTTTTCAATTTGAAGATAATATACTAGTCTTCAAAAGAAATATCCTAAATGATGTGTTTAGAATGGAAATAAAATTAATAAGTACAGATTTTGAAATAGAGGTTTATGATTTAGATTTTAATGAAGTATATTCATTATTTAGTGTTGATAGTGCTAGTGGAGAAATAGTAACAGCAATTAGAGAAGAAGTAAAAGATGTATTGGGAAAAATTCTTTGTTTAGAAAGTGTCATATATGAAGATGTATTGCATTATGTAAAAGATCAATATAATAGTACTATAGTAAAACCATTTAAAACGAATCCAGATATAAAAGCATTAGTTACCCCAAAAGGTAAGTGGTATGCTCTGTTTTTAGATGTAGAATATAATAAACTGCAAAAAGATAGTCTTGTAGATTCGAAGGTTAAAATTATTAATTTAAAACATATATCTAGTAAAATTTCTGCTATTACAGATAATAGAAATATTTTTCCGGCATATCATATGAATAAAAACCATTGGATAAGTGTTGTTTTAGATAATAATATAGATATAGAATATGTAAAAGGATTAATTGAACTAAGCTATGATTTAGCAAATAACAAATAAAAAAATCGAACCTGAATTTATTGGTTCGATTTTTTATATTGTATAACGGCAAGTATAAGTAATATTACTTGTATAACTACAGTAGCATAAACATATGGGACAAAAATTCCCCCAAGGACCCCAGATATAATATAAAATATAAGGGTTACTATCATTAATATTCTAGAATTAGCGTTTTTAAATGAACAAATAATATTTAAAATAACTGCTAATAAAAAAGCAAAAAGATGTGGTAGCATAAAAGCAAGTAGCATACCTAAACCAGAATGGTCATCCGTGTTATTTAGCGAAAATATAAAAAAATATGATAAAAGTGCCATATAAGCTAGTGATATAATTAGAGAAGTTCTAGAAAGAATCAGTGATGTTTCCCTTTTATTCATATTAAATCCATCCTTTCTCAGTTGCTTTTTTAACAGCTTCAGTTCTATTTTTACAATCCAGTTTAGTTAGAATATTAGAGATATAATTTCTTGTTGTACCTTCTGATAAAAATAATTCTGCTGCTATCTCTTTATTAGATAATCCATGTTTAACTTTTTTTAGTAACAAAGTTTCTTGTTTAGATAGTGGATTATGATTCATAAAGATATTCTCCATAAGTTCTGGTGAATATTCTTTATGCCCGGCTAAAACATTTTCAATTGTGTTCATAAGTTCTTCTATCGAACGGTCTTTTAATACGTATGCATCAACATTACTTTTAATCGCACGTTCAAAATAACCAATTCTTTTAAACGTAGTAACTATAACAACTTTTGTATCAATATTTTTTTCTTTTATAAATTCTAATGTATCTAAACCAGTGGCTTCTGGCATTTCTATATCCAAGATAGCGACATCGATATTATGTTTTAATATTAAATCCATTGCAACTTTACCGTTTTCAGCTTGGAAGACTTCATCAACTTTTTCTTCCATCAAAAGGAGTTTAGCCATTGCATCTCTTAGCATACTTTGGTCTTCAGCGATAAGTAATTTCATAAATACGACTCCTTATCAATTTTTTATTATTGTAATTTTTATAGTAGTGGGTTTTTTAGAAGAAATAATGTTTACTTCACCATTAACAGCTTTTAAACGTTCTTTTATTGATTTTAATTCTTCACCATTTATTTTTTCAAAACCACAACCATTATCAGAGAAAAGTAAAGAATATTGTTCTTTATCCTCATTAATAATTATATCACATTCTGTAGCATTACTATGCTTGATAACATTATTAGCCAGTTCTTTTAATATCATAGTAAGAGTCCATTCTTGTACAGTAGTAGGCTTACTAAGGATATTGTTTTTAACATTTATTTGTATATTACTCATTGTCATAATATCTTGAATTATATGCAGTTCTTCTTCAATACTGCGTTGTTTTAACTTATTAATTATTTCACGAGTGTTATTCATTGACTCCTTACTAATTTTACTAATCTCACCAAGTTCTTGTTTTGCAGCTTCAATATTATTTTTTTCTAAATATTTTTCAGCTAGTTCCGCCTTTAATTTTAACATAACAAAGGTGTGTCCAATGCTATCATGAAGATCTTGGCCGATTCGATTGCGTTCATTTTCGGCAAGTAGAATATTTATGTGTTCATTACGTTTATTACGTTCTTCTTTTAATAGTTCTTTTTCATAGTTTCGTTTTTGTAAGAAATACGAGGCTAAACAAAGAAAATAGAAGAAAAACATAATAACCTTATCTGCTATATTGAAAGATGCTAATGATATATGAATCATTAAGTAGTTTATAGTCCCTAAAAAACTAATAGTTCTATATGTAGTATAATTATCGTGAAAACGCCAGATTAGCAGGCTACTTAAGTAAAAAGAATATAGCATATTCATAGGATGGATAGTAATTGTCATATAAATCACATAAAATACTAGATAACTCCATTGAGCAAAGATTATATATTCATTTTTCGTATATAGAATAACTATATAATCTATTACTGCAATAATTGTAAAATACAAAACATAAAATGGATAAGTTCCAGTTATAGTATATATGAACGGGAAAATAAAAAATACTAGTGATATATAAAATGGGAAGTTTTCTTTTAACATTATTGCTAATATTTTTTTCATGTCTAACTCCTTTTGGTAAATTCTATTATAATAATATCATAAAGACAAAGGTGTGTGAATAAGATAATCACACACCTTTAGTTTATTTAATTTCGATTTTACGCTTGATAATTAAAGTAAGAATAGTAAAACCAATTCCGTATGCTAGTAAAATGCCAAGTGAAGTGAAAGAAAATACTTGTTCTTTTAAATATTTATTAACAAATTCTAATAAGTGGTATGTTGGAGTTACTTTAGAAATATTTTGTAGCCATTCAGGGAAAAGATAAGTAGGCCACCATAATCCCCCAAGCATAGCCAGACCTAGATATAAGATATTAGCAAAAAGGCTTAATTTTTCAACTGATTTAATAAGGCTTAGCAATACACCAATTCCTAGAAATGTTATACATCCAACAACCATTAAAACACCAGCCATAATCCATTCACGAGCACTCATATTTACATCTCGTAAGAAGTGACCAACAACGAATACTACAATTACAGCTGTAATAAAAGTAAAAATAATACGAATAAAACGTGCAATATAGTACTCAGATAATTTTATCGGTGAATTATTTATTAGATGTAGATAGTTATTTGTTTCATCTTCACGAATTGACAATGGTAGCGAAAATAATGCAAAGCTAATGCTACTAAATGCAGTCATAGAAATTAGCATATCTTTTACAACACGTGCTTGTATCTCAGCATTATCAAATTGTTGCATTCCAGAGAATAGAACAAAGAAGATAACAGGAAAACCTAATCCCATAGTAAAATTCGAAAGTGCTCTTTTTGTAAGTATAAATTCCATTTTTAATAATGTAGTAAGATTGTTCATATTTTTTTACCCCCTTAGTTTTCTTTTGTTGTAGCAAAAACGCTATCTAGTAGAGTTCTGTTTTGAACCTCTAAATCTTTTAATGTACAACCGGCTGCTTGTAATAATGTCCAAATTTCTTCTGGTTTTTTTGTAAGGAAGTTGAAGCTATCATGTTTCACTTCCAAATTATAGACATTTTGATTATCTTTTAATACTTCAAGATATTGGAGAGGTAAAGTAAAGAATTTTTCTACTTCTTCAGCACGCATAGCATGAGGAGTTGTATCACGAATTAACTCGCCTTTATGCAAAACCAATATTCTATCTGCGGTATGTTCTACTTCTTCTATGTAGTGAGAAGAATAAATAATAGTTAATCCATTGTTTTTTAATTTGTTAACTATTTCCCAAAAACGAATACGAGTAGAAGTATCCATACCAGCCGTTGGTTCGTCTAGGAAAATAATTTTTGGCTTCCCTATTAAAGTAAGTGCAAAAGAAAGTAATCTTCTTTGCCCACCAGATAATTTTGAAGCTAATGTATCTTTTTGTTTATCATCAAATCTAAGTATGTTGTCAATTTCTTGATTAGTTAAGTGATCTGTATAAAGCTTTTGAACAAAACTTATTAGTTCATTGACTTTCAATCTTTCTGGAACAGCATTTTCTTGCGATAAAACATTAACATAGTTTTTTAATGTTCGATCAGTTGGTTTCAAATCATTAACTTTTATATTTCCTGAAGTTATGAACTTAGCACCAAGAAGACAATTCATAAGAGTAGTTTTACCAGCTCCATTAGGCCCGATAAGAGCTACACACTCGCCTTCTGATATATCAAATGAAACATCTTTTAAAATATATTTATCCTTTATGACTTTACTTATATTTTTTGCAGTAATAATTTTTTTACTTATCATATTAACCACCTCTTTTGTTGTTACTTATATTATATCGAGAAATAAATAATTTATTTAGTAAGCTCTGTCATATATGAATATGACAAATGTCATAAATAAAAACCGATGACTTTAGATAGTCACCAGTTTGCGATTTATTTTAAGTCTTCTATATTTAAATAATTAGTACGGGGTTTATTTATTAGAGAAAAAATAATTTTTTCTGAAACCTTTGAGACAGGCAAGGGATAGATATTTTTGAAAAATGAAATATTTAGTGCTGAAAAAATTTTTATTGGTAAAACATTCAAGTAAGATGTCGGTCTACTAGATCCATACATTAGCCCAGGACAGACTATAAGATAATTTAATGATGAAGACTTAACGAATTCTTCAGCTTGCTTTTTACTATTGAAGTAATCTTTAAATCCACCATTTGCAGAGATGTAAACCAGTTTGTTAATGTTGAACTTGGTGCAAAGTTCAACAGACTTTGCTACACTTTGAGTGTTTAGTTTTTTGTACATATTTTTGTTCTTTATAGTACCTACTAAATGAATAACGACATCGAACTTTTCTTCTATATTAATTTCTTCTATATTAAAGATATCTGCTTGAATCCAGTTAATATGATTTAATTCTTTGTTTTTTATTTTATGTCTAGATAAATAACTAATGTTTATGTTATTCTTTAGGGCTTCTTTAATTAAGGATTCACCTAAAAAGCCATTTCCCCCAATAAGAAGAATATTCATATTTCACCTCATATATTAACTATAATTGAGTTTATTTGTGTAAAATAATATCATAAATAAATTTTAAAGTAAATATATTTAAACAAATTATGAAAAATGATATAATAAAGACAATTTATAAAGGAAGGAGAAATTTTATGAAAATAGGTTTAGTTTTAGAAGGTGGCGCGATGCGTGGATTATTTACCGCTGGGGTGCTCGATATCTTTTTAGATAATAATGTAGAAGTAACAGATGTAGTAGGGGTTTCAGCAGGGACATTATTTGGAGTTAATTACGTCTCGAAACAAAGAGGGCGCGCTTTGCGTTATAATTTAAAATATATAAATGATAAACGCTATATGAATGTAAAGAGTTGGTTAAAAACAGGGAATTTAATAAATAAAGATTTTACATATTATAAATTGCCATTTCAACTTGATGTTTTTGATAATAAAACTTTTAAAGAGTCGCCTGTAAATTTTTTTGCAACGGTGACGAATATAGAAACAGGAGAAGCAGAGTTTGTAAAAATAAAAGATGCTTATAAGCAAATGGAAACTTTACGTGCTACTTCTGCGTTACCATTTATCTCAGAGATAATAGAAGTAGGAGATAAGAAATATTTAGATGGTGGTATTACGAATAGTATCCCTGTTGATTTTTTTGAAAAGCAAGATTTTGACAAGGTAATAGTTATTTTAACACGCCCAATAACATATAGAAAAGAAAAAACAACGGGTATTCAATATAAGCTGTTTTATAAAAAATATCCAAAATTAGTAGAAAAACTAGAGAATAGATACAAAGAATATAATGATACAGTTGATAAAATAGTTGAATTGGAGAAAGAAGGAAAACTGTTTGTAATTAGGCCGAGTGAAAATATTACAATCAAGCGTCTAGAAAAAGACGTAGAAAAGTTACAAAAAGTTTATGATTTAGGGTTGAAAGATGGGAACAATATTATAGAAGATTTAAAACAATATTTAGAGAAGTAGTAAGGATGATAAATATGGATATAGAACATAATAAAATAAACGCAGATAATTATAAAAAGAAAGATATAGAAGAATTAAGAAAACTATTATCACCAATAGAATATTCTGTAACTAAGGAAGATGGAACAGAAAGTCCTTATACAGGAAAATACTGGGATAGTTTTGAAGAGGGAATATATGTAGATATAACGACAGGGGAACCATTATTCTCATCAAAAGATAAGTTTAAATCTAATTGTGGCTGGCCGAGCTTTTCGAAACCAATAGAAAAAGAGGTAACGCAATACTACAAGGATACCTCTCATCTTATGGAAAGAATTGAGGTAAGAAGTAGAGTGGGTGATTCTCATTTGGGGCATGTTTTTCCAGATGGTCCAGAAGAATTAGGTGGATTAAGATATTGTATAAATAGCGCTGCATTAAAATTTATAAAAAAAGAGGATATGGAAAAAGAAGGATATGGTTATTTATTAAATATTTTTTAAATAATACTAGATAAACAGTAAAACAGGAGATAATTGACAATTACTATCAATTATCTCCTGTTTCAAATAGTTTTAGTGCCAAAAATTTAATGTAATATAATAAATGTGTTATATACGATATCATAAAAATAACAACAGTATGATAACAGTTTTATTTATTTATTAAAAAATACTTAAAAATCAAAACAGTTGATGTAAGAGTTTTCATCTCTCTTACAAAAGAATTTGCAATAATTCCAACTAATATTTTACTATATATAGGCTAATTTATTTTAAATAAATATAAAGTGTATTAGTACTAACGTTCACAAAATGTACACATTTTAACATAGAATAGTGTTGTAACAGAAATAGGGTTAAGGTACACTAAAAGTGTAACAAATAGTTTAATTAATAAATTTATTTTTCACACTATATTATAAAAATTTAAGGAGTGACATAAATATGACAACAGTTGCAGAAAAAAAAGCATTCGTTGGTGGAAAATGGCAAACAGAAGTGGATTTAGTAGATTTTATCAAATCTAACTACACAGAATATAGAGGAGACGCATCTTTCTTAGAAGGTCCTACAGAAGCTACTAAAATTTTAGTAGAAAAATTCAATGATTTAATGCGTCAAGAACGTTTAGCTGGTGGAACACTAGACATGGATACTAGTATCCCATCTACTATTCTTTCTCACGGACCAGGATATATCGAAAAGGATTTAGAACAAGTAGTTGGTTTACAAACTGATAAACCTCTTAAACGTGCTTTAATGACTTTCGGTGGAATTAACATGGCTGTAAACAGCTGTAAAGCATACGGATATGAAGTAGATGAAGAAGTTATCAAAATCTTCACTGACTACCGTAAAACTCACAACCAAGGTGTATTCGATGCATATACTCCAGAAATGCGTTTAGTAAGAAAATCTGGTGTTATCACTGGACTTCCTGATGCATACGGACGTGGACGTATCATCGGTGACTACCGTCGTGTAGCTTTATACGGGGTAGATCAACTTATCGCTTGGAAAAAAGAAGATTTAGCTAAAATCGGAGCTGACGGAGTTATGACTGAACACGTTATTCGTGATCGTGAAGAAGTTAGCGAACAAATCCGTGCTTTAGGTGAATTAAAAGAAATGGCAAAAATCTACGGATTCGACATTTCAGGACCAGCTACAAACGCTAAAGAAGCTGTACAATGGTTATACTTCGGATACTTAGCAGCTATCAAACAACAAAACGGTGCTGCGATGTCTATCGGTAACATTGCTACATTCTTAGATATTTATATCGAAAGAGATTTACAAGATGGAACAATTAACGAGTCTCAAGCTCAAGAATTAATTGACCACTTAGTATTAAAATTACGTTGCGTTAAATTCGCTCGTACTCCAGAATACAACCAATTATTCTCAGGAGACCCAATTTGGGCTACATTAATCGTTGGTGAAATGTTAGATGCTGAAAGATCATTAGTTACAAAAACTGACTTCCGTTTCATCCACACATTAGATAACATGGGTAACTCTCCAGAGCCAAACTTAACAATCCTTTGGTCTTCTAAATTACCAACTGGATTCAAAGAATTCTGTGCTGAGTCTTCAATTAACCACAGTGCTATTCAATACGAAAGTGATGAATTATTAGCAGACTTCTTAGGAACTTGTGACAAATCTATCGCTTGTTGTGTAAGTGGTATGACTACTGGTAAAGATATGCAATTCTTCGGAGCTCGTGCTAACTTAGCTAAAGCTTTACTATACACAATCAACGGTGGACGCGATGAATTATCTGGTGTTCAAGTTGGACCAAAAACTGAGCCAATCCGTGGCGTATTAAACTACGATGAAGTTTGGGCTAAATTCGATGTGTTCATGGAATGGTTATGTAAACTATACATCAATACATTAAACGTAATCCACTACATGCATGATAAATACTCTTACGAAAGCTTAGAAATGGCATTACACGACACTAAAGTAAGAAGATTCATGGCAACAGGTATCGCTGGATTCTCAGTAGCAGTAGACAGCTTATCAGCTATTAAATATGCTAAAGTTACACCAATCGAAGATGAAACTGGATTAGCAGTAGATTACAAAATTGAAGGTGAATTCCCAACATTTGGTAACAACGATGACCGTGCAGACGAAATCGCTGTTGAGTTACTAAAAGTGTTTATGACTAAACTTAGAAAACACGAAACTTACCGCGCAGATGAAACTACAACTTCTATCTTAACTATTACTTCAAACGTAGTATACGGTAAGAAAACTGGTAACACTCCAGATGGACGTCGTGCAGGAGAGCCATTCTCTCCAGGTGCTAACCCAATGAACGGACGTGACCAAAGCGGAGCATTAGCTTGCTTAAGTTCAGTAGCTAAATTACCATATGAATACAGCCGTGACGGAATCAGCTTAACAGCTGCATTCACACCAAGTTCATTAGGTAAAACTAAAGAAGATCAAATTAAAAACTTAACAGCAATGATGGATGGATACTTCAAACAAGGTGGTTACCACTTAAATACTAACGTATTCAACAAAGAAACTTTACTTAAAGTTATTGAATCACCAGAAGATTATCCAAACTTCACAATTCGTGTATCAGGATACGCTGTACGTCTAATCAGTTTAACTCCAGAACAACAACGTGACGTACTTAGCCGTACAATGCACCAATTCATGTAATAAAGAAATTTGAAATAAAAAGAGGGGGCTTTTTAGCCCCCGATTTTTATTTCAAAGAGTATTTTATTATTTAGAAAAATATAGTATAATATTTATAAGAATAAAAGGAGGGAGTCGTGTATGGAAACTACAAAAGAAAATGTACAAACTACAATAGATAATACAGAACTTACAGCAAATATCCATTCTATTGAATCGTTTGGTAATGTTGATGGTCCTGGTATAAGATATGTAATATTTTTCCAAGGATGTATGTTAAGATGCAAATATTGCCATAATCCAGATACGTGGAAGATGCACAATCCTAATGCTAAAGTTATGACTGTAGATCAACTTGTAAAAGAAATAGTAAAATACAGAAACTTCTTTGAGGCAAGTGAAGGTGGAGGAGTAACAGTAAGTGGTGGAGAATCTCTTTTACAACTAGATTTTGTTTTAGAATTATTTAGAAGATTAAAAAAATTAGGAATCAATACTTGTGTTGACACATGTGGTGGATTTTATGTTAATACCCCAACAATGAATGAAAAGATTTTAGAATTGATATCATTAACAGATTTATTTTTAATGGATCTTAAACATATTGATGATGAACAACACATTCGCTTGACTAAAAGAACAAATAAAAATATTCTTCAATTTGCTAGATTTTTAAGTGATAATGGAGCAAAAATGTGGATAAGACATGTTCTTGTTCCAAAATGGACGGATGATGACTATTATTTACAAAAACTTCGTGAGTACATAGATACACTTGATGGAGTTGAAAGAGTGGAAGTTCTACCATATCATGATATGGCTAAATTCAAATATAAAGAATTAGGACTTGAATACGAATTAAATGATATCAATCCACCAACAAAAGATAGAATAAAAAATGCTATAAAAATATTAGGTGCACGAGACGATGTTAATTAAAACATAAGCCCAAATGACAGTTTTTCATTTATCATTTGGGCTTGTTTTTTTAAAAAATATTATGCTGTTAAGCTCAGATTATATTCTGAATTTAACAGCATAAGTTATTTGTTTAGCAATTACTATTTAGTTCCTTCTAACATAGATTTTAGATATGCTTCTACATCTTTATTACTTGATTTAACATTGTATTCTTCAAATAATTTTTTAAGTGCTTTACTTACTACAGTAGAATCTTTTTTAACTGCTTCTTCTGCTGCTTTTTCAGCAAGTGTTGCTTTCATTTCCTCGAAAGTAGCGTCTTTTTCATCTAGTACTTTAATGATGTGGTATCCAAATGAAGTTTTTACAACGTCAGATACTTTATCTTTAGTAAGTGCATATGCAGCTTCTTTAAATTCTTTAACGAATGAATTATCTTCTTTAGAAGACCAACCTAAATCTCCACCATTAGAAGCATTAGCAGTATCATTAGAGTTTTCTTTTGCTAGAGTAGCAAAATCTTCTCCATCCTTAATTTTTTTATGTAGTTCTTCAGCTTTTTTCTTAGCATCTTCATCACTTAATCCATTAGGATTAGAGTCACTTTTAACACTTATAAGAATGTGCGCTAAATGGTATTGGTGCTTATTTTTTTCGTAGTTTTCTTTTAATTTATCTTCGTTAGTTCCAGTATAGTCATTTATTAAAAGAGTTTGAGCAGCTTTAACTTTAAGTCCGTCTTTATATTTATCTAAAGTAAATCCTTGTTGTTTTAAAAGTTGTTCAAATTTTTCTTTGCCACCATATTGTGTTTGAGCTTTTTGAAGTTGCTCTTCAATAGCTTTTTCATCAATTTTTCCTTTATATTTATCTAAAAGAACTTTTTGAATCATCATACTAGTAGCTGTTTTAGAAAGTTGGCTAGCTCCTATGCTTTCTACGATATCCTTTTCTGTTACATCTCCTGCTTTACTAGAGATATATTTTGTACCTCCAGAGCATCCTGCTAATCCTATAACTGATATACTAAGAGCTACAGGTAAAATAGCTTTTTTAAACTTGTTCATTAATTATTGTCCTCCTAATTGTAACTATGTATAAATATACCATATTTTTTATTATAAAACAACTAAAGAATAGGCGAGATAAGTCGTGCAAAAGCTTCTTTAATTCTAATTATTAAACTACGTTGCTGATATTTAGAATAAGATACTAAAGTTGACTTTTTGACATCTTCTAAAAATATTTTTCTAAATGCTTTTGTAGTTTTGTAATCATACATAAAGGCATTTAACTCGAAATTCAATTTAAAGCTTCTATAGTCAAAATTTGCACTACCCAAACTAGTTACTTCATCGTCAATGATAATCATTTTTGTGTGTATAAAACCATTTTCGTAGATATATGTTTTCGCCCCTAGAGAAGCAAGTTCTCCAATAAATGAATAAGTAGCCCAATATACAAACATATGGTCAGGTTTATTAGGTACCATTATTCTAACATCAATCCCTGAAAGGATAGCCATCTTTAAAGCATCCATGACACTTTCATCGGGGATAAAGTATGGTGATTGAATATAGATATATTTTTTTGCACGAGAAATCATATGTAAATAACCATACTTTATTTTTTCAAGTTTACTATCAGGGCCACTAGCAATCATTTGAATTGGAAGGTAATTATCAACAGGGATAGCAGCGTGATCTTCCTCTAGTTTGATTTGTTCAGTTTTTTTAGAAGATTGAGAGTTCCAATCATCAATAAAACGAAATTCTAAAGAAACAACTGCTTCTCCTTCAATACGAAGATGCGTATCACGCCAATAACCAAATTTTTTATCTAACCCTAGGTATTCATCACCAACATTAAAACCTCCGGTATAAGCAATCTCTCCATCAATAACCACTATCTTTCTATGATTTCTATAATTCATACGAAAATTTATAAGTGGTAGCTTAGATTTGAAAAAACTTTTTATTTTTGCATTATTTTTTGTTAGTTTTCTAAGTGAGGAAATGCTTAACTTTCTTGAACCGATGTCATCGTATAAAATATATACTTTTACACCTTCTTTTAATTTTTGTTCAAGTAAATTAAATAATTGCTTTCCAATACCATCTTTTTTAAGAATATAGTATTGAATATAGATATAATCTTTTGCTTTTTTTATATCTTCGAACAATAATTCAAATTTTTCTTTTCCATCTGTAATAATTTTGATTTTATTTTTTTTAGATAAGAAAGCTTTATCTGTTTCGTAATTTAACTCTATTAAATTTCTATACTTATAAATAATTTGTTCTTCCTTTGAAATTTCGTATGGAGTAGTTTGTTTTAATAAACTCTCTTGATACGAAATTTTTTCTTCATCAGAAAAAGGGAAGATTTTTTCTCTATAAATAGGCCTTCCTAGCATCAAATAAAGGATAAAACCTAAATAAGGTATTAAGAATAAAACTAAAATCCAAGCCCAAGAAGAACGGGTAGTTTGATATTCTAAAAAAACTATAGAGAATGCTAGTAACGTATTGATAATTAGAAATATTGTTAATAAAATATCAATATCTAAACGAATATCACTAAATAATGTTGTCATATAATCTAAAATATATGTAAAATTTATATTTAAAATATTAAAATTGGTATAATTCATAATATAACACTCCTAGTTAAATACTACCTTAAAACATATAAAAAGTCCAGATAATAATTACATATATAATATAAAAGATTATATAATTGTTAAAAAATATATATTAAAAGATTATAAAAAGATACATTGAAAATCAAGAGATATTAAAAAACTTTTAGTAATTTTGTATTATGAGTTGAATTTTTGCCGATTTATATTATAATGGAATAGAGAAGAAAAAAGGAGAATATCATGCCTAATAATATTTTAGAAGAATTAAAAACTAAATTTGAAGATTTTGCAAGTGAGTTAGAAAACATTGAACCTGAAAAGGTTGATTTAACTCAAATAGATAGATTAATTGCTTTAGTAGAAGAATTAGATAACGAAATTAAAACTATAAAATAAAAATTATAAGCTGAGGTAGGAGTATTTTACTTCTCTTCAGCTTATCTTTATGAAGAGGTTAAAATGAAAAAGAAAAATAGTGGTAAAAAATTAAATGTCCTTTTAACGATTAAAAAAATTGGTATTAATGGTGAGGGAATAGGTTATTACAAAAAGAAAATTACATTTGTAAAAGGTGCTCTTCCAGATGAGGTAATTGTCTGTGAAATTATGGAAGAAACCCCAAAATACATTATAGGAAAATTAGTTAAAGTAAAAGAGCCAAGTTCATATAGAGTAGAGGTAAAAAAAGAATATGCAGAAAGTGGAGCATATGGGTTAGCTCATGTCAGTTACGAAAAACAACTAGAGTATAAACGTAATATTTTATTAGATGCTTTTGATAAGTATTATAAATTACCAAAACCAGATAAATTGGTTCTAAAAACCTTAGCATCACCTATGACAGAACATTATCGAAATAAAAATCAATTTCCTCTTGCTGTTCGTAACGGACGTGTAATTGCGGGCTTGTATAAAGAAGGAAGCAATGATCTTGTAGAAATAAATGAGGATATTGCTCTACATGAAAATGGTAATAAGATTACTAATCTTGCTAAAAAATGTTTAGGAAAATATAAAGTAGAAATTTCTACAAATAAAAAGACTTATGGCGTAAAATATATTTCAACTCGTACTTCATTTTATAATGGAGATGTTCAGCTAACATTTGTAGCTAATACTGATAAAATTAAAAATTTAGATAAAGTTGTTAATGAGATTAAACGCGAAGCTATAGTTAAGAGTATAGTACTGAACGTAACGAATGATAATGATCATCTTGTGATGGGTAGCGAAAATATAACTTTATATGGTTCGGATTATATTGTTGAAAAAATTGGTGATACTAAATATGAATTATCAGCTAAATCATTTTTCCAACTTAACCCAGGAGCGACAAAAAAACTTTATGATAAAGTTGTAGAATTTGCTGATTTGAGAGAAACGAATATAGTTCTTGATGCTTTTTGCGGTGTAGGGACAATTGGCCAATATGTGAGTCGTAAATGTCATGAAGTATATGGTGTAGACATAGTAGAAGATGCTATAAAAGATGCAAATAATAATATTAAGTTAAATAATTTAACGAATTGTACATATGTAGCGGGTGATGCTAACAAAATTGTACCACGTTGGAAGAAAAAAGGAATTAATTTTGATGTTGCAATAGTTGATCCACCAAGAACAGGTTTAGGTCATTTAGCAAAGAATTTATTAGATGTAGATGCGAAGAAAATAGTTTATGTTAGTTGTAACCCATCAACATTGGCTAGAGATTTAAAAGTACTCACTAGAAAATACAAAATTAGACGTATTCAACCAATAGATATGTTTCCTGGAACAGCGGCTGTGGAAGCAGTAGTGGAGTTGATTAAGAAGTAATATCTAAGCTTAGTGGGAGGGAGAAACCAATGAAAAAGATAAAGATGTCTGTGTTAGGCATGGGCCCGGTTTATGTATTGAGCTGCTTAATTGTAACAGTTTTATCAATATATTTATCTGAAAAAGGGAGTCTTAATTCAGGAAAAATTAGCGACTTCAGATTAATTTTGATATGTTTAGGTGTACTCTCTATTTTATTAGGTGTGATATTATGGATACAAGCTGTATTTTCACAAAAAATGATAAAGGCAATAAAAGATAATATTCTTTTGACTAAAGGAGTCTATGCTGTTGTAAGGAATCCGATATATTCTGCATTTTTCTTTGTTTTTACTGGGATGTTATTGATAGAAGCCAATCTTTGGTTACTTATACTTCCAATAGTGTTTTGGCTTTATATGACTATTCTTTTAAAACTTACAGAAGAAAAGTGGTTGAAAGAGGCTTTTGGAGAAAAGTATATTGAATATTGTGCTAGAGTAAACAGAGTCTTTCCATGGTTTCCTAAAAAATAATGTTGTTATAGAGGGAGAAATATTTTGGATAAAAAGTTTGAACAATTAAAAAAAGATATAATGTCAGATATTGATAATAAGAAATATTCAGATAAGGGAATTGAACCGCTCTTTTCTGCACCTAGAACTGCTAAAATATTGATAATAGGTCAAGCGCCAGGACTAAAAGCACAGGAGAGTAAAATATTCTTTAATGACAAAAGTGGTGTGAAATTAAGAGAGTGGATGGGAATTGATAATGAAATATTTTATAATTCCGGGTTAATCGGAGTAGTCCCTATGGATTTTTATTATCCTGGAAAAGGAAAAAGTGGAGATTTGCCACCGAGAAAAAATTTTGCGTCTAGATGGCATGCTAAAGTATTAGAGTTAATGCCGGATGTTGAACTTATTATTTTAGTAGGAAAATATGCTCAAGATTACTACTTAAAAGATGGGAAGGGAAAAAACTTAACAGAAACAGTTAAGAACTATAAAAAATATTTACCAACGTATTTTCCAATAGTTCATCCATCACCACTAAATTTCCGATGGCATAATAACAATCCTTGGTTTCTTGAAGAAGTAGTACCAGAGTTACAAGAAAGAATAGAAAAGATTTTAAATTAAAGAATAGAAGTTACTTAAGAGAAATTAAGTAACTTCTATTCTTTATAAACTGATTAAATTATATGTAGTTTCTTCTCCGTAATAAACTAGAATAGCTTCTATTAAATTTTTTATTTTATTTAAGTTATCGGTTTCTAAAATAATTTCTGCTTTTCCGGAGATAACATTAAAGGAGGTACCACTGATAACAGAAATTATCTCTATATTTTTATATTTTGTACTTTTTCTAACAAATTCACTGGCAATAATGGTTGTATCAATTGCTTCATTAGGTTCTGCTCCATGGCCACCTTTTCCAAAAATAGAGAGTCTGTACTTTTCCATATTATTGCTCCTCCTTAAGATTTTTAATAACTTTATCAGCATTAAATGCTAAGTTGAGAAATATTGAAGCAGTGTGAATCATAACTTTTTCTTCAAAATCAAATTTTGGGTGATGATGAGGATATTTAGCAAAAGTATTATTACCAGCACCGATTAAAAAGAATGCCCCTGGAATATTTTCTAGATAATATGCAAAATCTTCACCAATCATTAGTGGCTCGATTTCTTTAAGTTTTATTTCTGGAAGGGTAGCAGACGCTGCTGTTATAATTTCTTTAACGGCACTTTTATGATTTATAAGTGGCGGATAACCACCATAGTAGATAAATTCTATAGTTGTGTTTTTATATTCCTTTTCTAATGATAAACAAAGTTTTTTTAGTTTAGATATCACCATTTTATGAAGTTCTTTATTAAAATGACGTATTGTACCAGTAATACTAGCATTATTTTTAGTACTTTCTAATTTTCCAAGGGTAATTACTAGAGTTTCTCGTGGCTTTGCAAAGCGCGAAACTATTTGTTGTGTTTGTGATATAAAATCTGCAGCAATTAAATTTGAATTTTTATTAGAAGTAATTTTTATTTCAAATCTATCAGCAGCTGCACAAAGCTCACTATAGCCATAACCTAAAGTTCCTAGCGGAAGCGGAGTCCAAAGATGAGCGCCAAAGATTGCATCAACATTTTCTAAACAACCGGCATCAATCATTGGTTTAGCGCCACCAGGAGCTTGTTCTTCACCATATTGGAAAATTGCGACAATATCATAAGGAAGTTTATCGATGTTTTCCATTAAAACTTTGCAAGTAGCAAGTAAAGATACTGTGTGGCCATCATGACCGCAGGCATGCATGGTATTTTGAATTTTAGATTTGTAGTCAACATCTTTTTCATCGTTGATAGGGAGCGCGTCAAAGTCAGCTCTGAAAGCAAGAGTTTTACTTGAGTTTTTTCCTTTGATTCGTGCTACAACACCATTAAGACCAATATTTGTTTTAACATCTTTAATACCTAATTCTCTTAAATAATTTTCAATAAATTTTGCTGTATTCTTTTCATGAAATGATACTTCTGGATTCATATGCATATATCGACGTAATTTTACCATCTCAGGAAAGTAATTTTTAATTTCTTCTTTAATAAGTAGCGAAAGCATAGTTTTCTCCGTTCAATTAAGTTATTGTATAAAGTAATTATACCATTGTTTTTTACTTTTATTAAGTCAAAGTTGGTAGGTAAATATTTGACATTTCTACTAATATAATATATACTAATAATAATTTAAATAATATATCTTTAATGTGATCCAGAGAGGTTAGCAAAGATTAGTTTTATTGGAATGAATATACCTAGTTTAAACATGCTGTCCTGCTCTTATGAGTAGGTTATTTTTTTGAGGTGAAGTATGAAAAAAAGAGTTCTTTTTGATGAAGTAATGATTTCAAGAATGATTACAAGAATTGCTAATGAAATTATTGAGCAAAATGAATTAGAAGAAATAGTTTTAGTAGGAATTCAAACAAGAGGAATTTATATTGCTAAAAGATTAAAACAAAAGATTGGTGAGATTGAAAATATTAATATTCCAGTTGAAAGTTTAGATATTAAGTTTTATCGTGATGATCTTGAAAAGCAAAGTTTTGAGCCTGAAATTACAACACCGAAGTTTAAACTAGATTTGAATAAAAAAGTTGTTATTATTGTTGATGATGTACTATACACTGGAAGAACTGTACGTGCTGCTATTGATGCAATTATGGATGTTAGCCGCCCTAAAGCTATTCGTCTTGCGATATTAGTTGATCGTGGTCACCGTGAACTTCCGATTCGTGCAGATCATATTGGAAAAAATATCCCAACTTCGAAAAAAGAGAATGTTAAAGTTTATCTTAAAGAAGTTGATAAAAGTGAAGAAATATTATTAATTTAAATATAAGTCTTTTTAAGCTAGTCCAGAGAGGCTAACAAGGGATTGAATTTAAAGTATATACTAGAATAGTATAGCTGTATTTAGATATAACTAAGTTTTAGTGTATCTATTACTAGAATTTAAATTTAAGTTGATTATGAAATCATGCCTTGTTGTCTTTGGACGCAAGGTATTTTTTATTAAAAAAATGGAGGAACACTATGAAGAACATAGTAAAAATGTCAGACTTAACAAATGAAGAGGTATACGAACTTATAACTCGTGCTTTAGAACTTAAGAATGGAGCTAAGGTAGATGCTAGAGAAGACCTTTTTGTAGCGAATTTATTCTTTGAAAATTCAACACGTACAAAACACAGTTTTGAGGTTGCAGAGCATAAACATAGACTTAATGTTATAAACTTTGATGCAGCAACATCATCAGTTAATAAAGGAGAAACACTTTATGATACTTGTAAAACATTGGAGATGTTAGGTTGCAATATGCTGGTTATTCGTCATAGCCAAGATGCATATTATAATGAATTATCAAACCTAAATATACCAATTTTAAGCGGTGGTGATGGAAGTGGAGAACATCCAAGCCAGTGTCTACTTGACCTAATGACAATGTACGAAAAATTTGGAACTTTTGAAAATCTGAATATTATAATTGCTGGTGATATTAAGAATTCTCGTGTCGCAAGAAGTAATTATAATATGTTGACAAGATTAGGAGCTAAAGTTAAATTTGTATGTCCAGATATCTTCAAAGATGAAACTTTAGGGGATGTAGTTGATTTTGATGAGATTATCGATAAAGTAGATGTCTGTATGTTACTGCGCGTTCAACATGAAAGGCATGATTCAAAAATGGGGCTTTCAAAAGAGGAATATCATAATAATTATGGCTTAACAAAAGAACGCTATAATAAATTGAAAGAAAGTGCAATAGTAATGCATCCTGCACCAGTTAACCGAGGAATGGAAATTGATACTGAGTTAGTTGAAGCACCTAAATCTGTAATCTTTGAACAGATGAAAAATGGTATGTTTATGCGCCAAGCAATGATTGAAAAAATAATAAAAGATAATAATTTATAAGAAGGAGAAAAGATATGCTACTTTTAAAAAATGGTAAAATTTTAAAAAATGGGGTTCTAGTTAGTAAGGATATTTTGATTGATGATAAAAAAATCGTGAAAATTGATAAAAATATCCAAGAAAATGTTGAGAAAGTTTTAGATTTAGAAGGAAAGTTTGTTTCTCCTGGATTTATTGATGTTCACGTTCATTGGAGAGAGCCAGGATTTGAATATAAAGAAAATATTTATCATGCATCTCGTGCGGCAGCTCGTGGTGGATTTACAACAGCTATGCCAATGCCGAACTTAGATCCAGTACCAGATAATTATGAAAATCTAAAAATACAATTGGATATTATTGAACGAGATAGTGTTATACGAGCTATACCATATGGTGCAATTACAAAAGGTGAACTAGGAAAGGATTACGCTGAGTTTGAGGAATTAGTAGACTATGTTTTTGCATTTAGTGATGATGGTCGTGGTGTTCAAGACGCTAATATGATGTACGAATCAATGATGGTTGCTGCGAATTTAAACAAAGCTATCGTTGCACACTGTGAAGATAATTCACTCATTCGTGGGGGATGTATGCACTGCGGTCGTCGTAGTCGTGAGCTTGATCTTCCAGGCATTCCATCAGTTTGTGAGAGTGTTCAAATTGCACGTGATGTGTTACTAGCAGAAGCAGCAGGTTGTCATTATCATGTGTGCCACGTATCAACAAAAGAATCAGTACGTGTTGTAAGAGAAGCAAAAGCAGCAGGAATAAAAGTCACATGTGAAGTTTGTCCTCACCATCTTATAAGTGATGAAATGGATATTCCAGAAGATAATGGAATGTGGAAAATGAATCCACCTTTACGCGCGCGAGAAGATAGAAATGCTTTAATAGCAGGATTATTAGATGGTACAATTGATGTTATTGCTACAGACCATGCACCACACGCAACACATGAAAAAGATTTAACAATGCGTAAAGCAGCTTTTGGTATTGTTGGTAGTGAAACAGCGTTTAGTCAACTTTATACAAAATTTGTAAAAACTGGTGTATTCTCACTAGATTTATTAGTGAAATTAATGACTGAAAAAGTAGCAGATACATTTGGATTACCGTATGGTCGCCTAGAAGAAAATGGATATGCAGATTTAGTTGTAATTGATTTAGAAAAATCATTAAAAATTGATCCAGAAAAATTCTTATCAAAAGGGCGTAATACACCATATGTAGGTGAAGAAATTTACGGAATACCAGTTTTAACACTAAGCGAAGGGAAAGTAGCTTATAAAGATTCAGAAGTATTTGATATATAAGATATAAAATTTAATAATATGAAAAACTAAGAAAGTGAGAAAAGCTATGTACAGTTACGATAGACAGCTAATATTAGAAGATGGAACGGTTTATAAAGGCTATGGTTTTGGTGCGAATAAAGCTATGGCAGGAGAGGTAGTATTTAATACAGGAATGACAGGATACCAAGAAACATTATCAGACCCGTCATACAACGGTCAAATAGTTACGTTTACGTATCCTTTAATCGGAAATTATGGAATAAATAGAGATGACTTTGAAACAATTAATCCAAGCATTAAAGGTTTAGTTGTTCGTGAAGTTTGTAAAAAGCCATCAAACTTTAGAACAGAATATAGTCTAGATGAGGTTTTAAAGGAATTAGATATACCGGGAATTTCAGGAATCGACACACGTAGTTTAACTAGAAAGATAAGAGAACACGGTACGATTAAAGGGATAATTACAGATCTTTGTATGGATCCAACAGAAGAATTGGAAAAATTAAGAGATACTAATTTACCAACAAATCAAATTGAACAAGTTTCAACACCTAAAGCATTTTTATCATCAGGTAGCGGGTATAGAGTTGTATTAGTAGATCTTGGGATGAAATCAGGTATTTTAAGAGAATTAAATGAACGCAACTGTGATATCGTAGTAGTACCTCATAACGTAACTGCTGCAGAAATTTTCAGATTAAATCCAGATGGAATAATGCTTAGTAATGGTCCTGGAGATCCAACGGATGTTCCAGAAACTATTGAAATGCTTAAAGAAGTAATGCCTAAGATTCCAATTTTTGGAATTTGTATGGGACATCAACTTATATCGCTTGCGGCTGGTGCAAAAACTTATAAATTAAAATTTGGGCACCGTGGAGCTAATCATCCGGTTAAAAATTTACTTACAGGCAAAGTTGATATAACATCACAAAACCATGGATATAGTGTTGATATTGACTCATTAAAAGATACAGAATTAGAACTTACACATCTTTCAGTAAATGATAAAACATGTGAAGGTGTTCGTCATAAAAAATATCCAGTATTTTCAGTACAATACCATCCTGAAGCATCACCAGGACCACACGATCCTAACTACTTATTCGATCAATTTATAGATAATATGAGAGAATTCAAAGAAAGTAAAAAATAACAAAAAATTTATAGTAAGAATCTAAAGTATCAATGCTAAATTAAGGAGAATAAAAATGCCAAAACGTAATGATATAAAAACTATTTTAGTAATAGGATCTGGACCGATTACAATCGGTCAAGCAGCAGAGTTTGACTATGCTGGGACACAAGCATGTCTTTCTTTAAGAGAAGAAGGATACGAAGTTATTTTAGTGAACTCTAATCCAGCGACGATAATGACAGATAAAGAAATAGCAGACAAAGTTTATATGGAACCATTAACTTTGGAGTTTGTTAGTAAAATTATAAGAAAAGAGCGTCCTGATGCGCTGCTACCGACATTGGGAGGACAAGTAGGACTTAACCTTGCAGTAGAACTTCACAAAAGTGGTGTATTAGATAGATATGGAGTGGAATTATTAGGAACTAAACTTAGTTCGATAGAACAAGCGGAGGACCGTGAATTATTCAGAAATCTTATGAATGAACTTAATGAACCAGTTCCAGAATCTGCAATTATAACTACCGTAGAAGAAGCATATGATTTTGTCGCTGAGATTGGCTATCCAGTAATTGTTCGTCCAGCGTTTACGATGGGAGGAACTGGAGGAGGAATCTGCTATAACGAAAAAGATTTAGAAGAAATTGTTAGTAGTGGATTACATTATTCGCCAGTAACACAATGTTTATTAGAAAAATCTATAGCTGGATTTAAAGAAATTGAATATGAAGTAATGCGTGACTCAAATGACACTGCGATTGTAGTATGTAATATGGAAAATATAGATCCAGTTGGTATTCATACAGGGGATTCAGTTGTAGTAGCGCCATCTCAAACATTAACGGACAGAGAGTATCACATGTTGCGTGATGTGTCATTAAAGATTATTCGCGCATTAAAAATTGAAGGTGGATGTAATGTTCAGCTTGCACTTGATCCGGAATCATTCAAATATTATATTATCGAAGTAAATCCAAGGGTATCACGTTCATCAGCGCTAGCTTCAAAAGCTACAGGATATCCAATTGCAAAAATAGCAGCAAAAATTGCAGTTGGTTTAACATTAGATGAAATTATAAACCCAGTTACAAAAAATTCTTATGCATGTTTCGAGCCAACACTTGACTATGTTGTAAGTAAAATCCCACGTTTCCCGTTTGATAAGTTTGAAAATGCTGATCGAAAACTTGGAACTCAGATGAAAGCTACTGGGGAAGTTATGGCGATGGGTAGAACTTATGAAGAAAGTTTATTAAAAGCTATCCGTTCTCTTGAATACGGAGTTCATCATTTAGGATTACCTAATGGTGATGAGTTTACTTTAGAAGAAATTTTGGATAAAGTAAAACAAGCAGGTGATGAGAGATTATTCTTCATTGGAGAAGCGCTACGTCGTGGACAAAGTACAAAAGATATCCATGATATAACTAAAATAGATATGTTTTTCTTAGAAAAAATGCAAAATATTATCGATATCGAACATGATTTGAAAGATAATGTAGGTAATACAGATTTATTAGAATATGCTAAAAAATATGGTTTTTCTGACAAAGTAATTGCTCATCGTTGGAATACTACAGAAGATGAAATCTATACGCTACGTCAAGAAAAAAATATTACGCCAGTGTTCAAAATGGTAGATACCTGTGCAGCAGAATTCGTATCAGAAACACCATACTTCTATTCAAGTTATGAGCAAGAAGAAGAATCTATTGTTAGTGATAAAAAGAAAATTGTTGTTCTTGGGTCTGGGCCAATTCGTATAGGTCAAGGGGTAGAGTTTGACTATGCAACAGTGCATGCTGTAATGGCGATTAAAGATGCAGGTTATGAAGCGATTATCGTTAACAATAACCCGGAGACGGTATCAACAGACTTTACAATTTCTGATAAACTTTACTTTGAACCATTAACAGAAGAAGATGTAATGGCAATAATTAACCATGAAAATCCAATTGGAGTTGTGGTTCAATTCGGTGGACAAACAGCAATTAATCTTGCTGCAAAATTAGAAAAACATGGTGTAAAAATATTAGGAACAGCATTAGAAGAAATTGATAATGCGGAAGATCGTGATAAGTTCGAAGAATTATTACGCAAGCTTGAAATCCCACAACCATTAGGAAAAACGGCCTTTGATGTAGAAACAGCAGTTAAAAATGCTGAGGAAATCGGCTATCCAGTACTAGTAAGACCTTCTTACGTACTTGGTGGGCGTGCTATGGAAATTGTTTATGAAGAATCAGAATTACGTCGTTATATGAAAACAGCAGTTAAATTAAGCCCAGAACATCCTGTATTAACTGACCGTTACTTAGTAGGACGTGAAATTGAAGTTGATGCAATTAGCGATGGCGAAACAGTTATAATTCCAGGTATTATGGAACATATTGAACGAGCAGGGGTTCACTCTGGAGACTCAATAGCAGTTTACCCGCCGCAAACATTAACTCAAAATGAAAAGGATAAGCTTATAGAATATACTATTAAGTTGGCAAAAGGATTGAATATTGTTGGATTATTAAATATTCAGTATGTAATAAGCAAAGGTGAAGTATTTGTTCTTGAAGTAAATCCACGTAGTTCACGTACAGTACCATTCTTAAGTAAAATTACAGGAGTACCGATGGCTAAGCTTGCAGCTGGTGCAATTATAGGCGAAACACTTAAATCTAAAGGATATGAGACAGGGTTATTACCAGAAAGTACAAATGTTTATACGAAAGTTCCAGTATTTAGTTTCCAAAAACTTAAAGATGTTGATACAACACTTGGACCTGAGATGAAATCAACAGGAGAAGTAATGGGAAGTGACTCTACTTTAGAAAAATCTCTATATAAAGGGTTACTTGCAGCAGGTATTAAAATAAGCGATCAAGGAAATATTTTATTTACAATTAGTGATGATGATAAACAAGAAGCACTAAATATAGCTAAACGCTTTTCTGATATTGGCTATAACCTACTTGCTACAGAAGGAACAGCGAAGTTCCTAGCAGAAAATGGATTACGAGTAACTGCTGTTGGAAAAATTAATCAAAGCAAGTACAGCGTTTTAGATGCAATTTACAATGGAGATGTGGATGTAGTAGTTAATACAACATCAAAAGATAAAGATGTAACAAAAGACGGCTTTAAGATTCGCCGTGTAGCAAGTGAACAAGAAATTGTATGTCTAACATCACTTGATACAGCTGATGCGCTACTAAAAGTATTAGAGTCAATTTCATTTAGCATCTTACCATTATAGGAGAAAAATCATGGATTATGTAAAAATCATGAAATATGGGAATATAATTAATCTTACATTTAATATTGAGCAGGATAAACCATTTGATATTGGTGAAAAAATGAATGAGATTTGTGCAGATGCTTATATGAATGGATATAATTGGGAGGCATTTTTCAATTATTACCTTGGAAAAAACTATCCAGAAATATTAGAGGGGATAGATTTTGATCCAGAAGCAGGAATGTTTACAGTGTACTATGATTATACGCCAGAAAATGAAATTAAAGCAGAAAAGTTCAAAGCAATTATAATTGATTTAATTGAAAATGAGGAAAAATTATATAAAGTTATAAAAGAAGAAGCCGCTAATATAGAATGGGATTAACAACTATAAAAATTTAATGAAAAGGGGAGAAAGTTAACTTGATAGATTTGATTCTATAAAATCAATATTTAAAGTTATCTTCTCCTTTTTCATGAGAAGGAGTGTGTAGATGGATACTTATTTAACAACAGTAGTAAGTAACGAAAAAATTGCCGATAAGATATTTAGAATAGAATTACATGGCGATATAGTTTGTGAAATGAATACTCCAGGACAATTCGTTAATATAAAGGTAAATAATGGTTATGAGTTTTTACTAAGAAGACCTATTTCAATTTGTGAAATTAATAAGGATAAGAACACCTTTGTGATGATTTATCGCGCGGATGGTGCAGGGACAATAAAGATTTCTGAGTTGAAGCCTGGAGATTTAGTAGATGTACTGGGACCCTTAGGGAAAGGATACGATATAAGTTCATTAGAAAAAGGTCAAACAGCACTTTTAGTAGGTGGAGGTATTGGGGTACCACCCTTATATGAACTTGCAAAACAATTTAGAAATGCAGGAATAAATACTATTCACATACTAGGTTTTAATAATAAAAAAGATGTTTTTTATGAAGAAAGATTCGCAGAATTAGGAACAACTTATGTAGCAACCGCTGATGGAAGTTACGGTGAATCAGGCTTTGTTACTAATGTTATTGAAGATAAGAAAATTAAGTATGATAAATACTATAGCTGTGGGCCACTGGCAATGTTAAAAGCACTAACTGAAATGGATAAAGAAAAAATTGGTTATATTTCATTAGAAGAGAGAATGGCTTGTGGTGTTGGTGCCTGCTATGCCTGTGTTTGTGAAAAACAAGATGGAAGTATCTCGAGAGTTTGTTATGATGGGCCAGTCTATGACTCGAAAGAAATAGCATTATAGGAGGAAGTATGAGCGAAAGATTAAGAGTAAAATTACCAGGCTTAGACCTTAAAAATCCAGTAATGCCTGCATCGGGGTGTTTTGCTTTTGGATTAGAATATGCAAATTTTTATGATTTATCTAAATTAGGTGCAATTATGATAAAAGCAGCAACAAAAGAACCACGTTTTGGAAATCCAACTCCACGGGTTGCAGAAACATCAAGTGGAATGTTGAATGCAATTGGATTACAAAATCCAGGGGTTCATGAAATAATGGAAACTAAATTAAAAGAATTAGAAAAATACGATGTTCCTATAATTGCTAATGTTGCAGGTAGCGAAATAGATGATTATGTTTATGTTGCTGAACATATTAGTAAGGCACCAAATGTTTATGCCTTAGAATTAAATATTTCATGTCCTAACGTCAAACATGGTGGTATCCAATTTGGAACTGATCCGGAAACAGCAAAAAATCTTACACAAAAAGTAAAAGCAGTTTCGAGTGTACCAGTCTATGTTAAACTTTCACCGAATGTTACAGATATAGTAGCAATGGCAAAAGCTGTAGAAGAAGGTGGTGCAGATGGAATTACGATGATTAACACTTTGGTTGGAGTTAGGTTAGATAGAAAAACAGGAAAACCTATAATAGCTAATGTAACGGGAGGGTTATCAGGTCCAGCGGTTAAACCAGTAGCAATAAGAATGGTTTACCAAGTAAGTCAAGCTGTCAATATTCCAATTATAGGAATGGGTGGTATTATGGATGAATGGGATGTAATTGATTTTATCTCGGCAGGAGCGAGTGCTGTAGCAGTTGGAACAGCGAACTTTGCTGACCCATATGCTTGTCCAAAAATTATTGATAAACTTGAATCTGCACTTGATGAGCTTGGGGTAAATCATATATTAGAGTTGCGTGGACGTGCTTATAAATAAATGAAAAGGAGAATTATTATGAACAAAGATGTAATAATAGCATTAGACTTTCCTACACTGGAAGATACTATGAATTTCTTAGAAAAATTTGGAGATGAAAAACTTTTTGTAAAAGTCGGAATGGAACTGTATCTTCAAAATGGTCCAGTAGTATTGAAAAAAATAAAATCTTTAGGACATAAAGTCTTTTTAGATTTAAAACTGCATGATATACCAAATACAGTTTATGGAGCAACAAAAGGCTTAGCACAATTCAAAGTTGATATACTTACTGTTCATGGAGCAGGGGGATATGAGATGCTTGCCGCAGCAAAACGTGGAATGATTGAAGGTGGAAGCCCGAAAACTAATGTTATAGCAATAACACAATTAACATCTACTTCTGAAAAACAAGTAAAAGAAGAGCAGTTAGTAGGTGTAAGTTTAGAAGAGAGTGTAATAAATTATGCAAAACTTGCTAAAAAAGCTGGTCTAGATGGGGTAGTATCTTCTGTATGGGAAGCGAAAGTAATTAAAGAAAATTGTGGAGAAGAATTTTTAAAAGTAACACCAGGTATAAGACTTGAGACTGATGAAGTGGGTGACCAAAAGCGTGTAGCAACACCGAAACGTGCAGCTTGTGAGGGAAGTACTCACATTGTGGTAGGTCGTTCAATCACAAAAGCTAAAAATCCACTTGAAGTTTACAACTTAATAAAAGAACAATTTACGAAGAAATATTAAAAGGAGAATAAACATGACTTTAGAAAGAACAATAGCTAAACATTTGTTAGATATAGAAGCGGTGGCATTAAGACCAAATGATTATTTTACTTGGACATCAGGAATTAAATCACCAATTTACTGTGATAATAGAATTACAATGTCATATCCAAAAATTCGTCGTGAGATTGCTGCTGGAATGACCAAAGTTATTAAAGAAAAATTCCCAGAAGTAGAGGTAGTAGCTGGAACTGCAACAGCTGGTATTCCTCATGCAGCATGGGTAAGTGAAGTACTTGATCTTCCAATGATTTATGTGAGAGATTCTGCTAAAAAACATGGTAAAACAAATCAAATAGAAGGTAGATTATTAGAAGGACAAAAAGTTGTTATTATAGAGGACTTGATATCAACAGGGCTTTCTTCTTTAAAAGTTGCAAAAGCATTAGAAGAAGCTGGAGCGGAGGTTCTAGGAGTAGTTGCAATTTTTAGTTATGAACTTAAAAAAGCACAAGATGCCTTTGCAACAGATAATGTAGAATATCATACATTAACAAACTATAACTACTTAATAGAAGAAGCGGTTGCTAGTAATTATATCAAACAAGAAGATGTGGAAAAACTTCTTGAGTGGAGAAATAATTTATAGTTATTTTCTATTAAAATTAGTATATAGAGAAAGTAGTTTTTGTTATTAATTAATCTAGAAAGTATTGAGGAAGATTAGTAGAAATATGCTAATCTTCTTTATTTTTCTTTAATAATTTTTGATAGCGATTATCAATTCCTTATGTTATAATTATAGTGATAAAATAAGCTAGTGAGGTAAGGGGAATGGATAATATAATTGATGTAAGTATACCTATTGCGCAGGTAGTTGATAAACACCCAGAGGTATTAGATATCTTGGTTGATTTAGGGTTTAAACCGTTAGCGAATCCAATTATGAGAAATACAGTTGGAAGAAAAACTTCATTAAAAATGGGTTCTAAATTAGCTGGTGTTAAATTGGAAACAATCATTTCAACATTAGAGATGAATGGTTATGAAGTAGTGGGGTTAGACTAATGGCTGAAAAAAGAATAGAAGTATTAAAAGATATATTACTTAGGCTTCACAATGGCGAAAGTGCAGAAAGTGTTCAAGAGGAATTTGACAAAAACTTTACTGGGGTTTCGGCGATAGAGATTAGCCTAATGGAACATGAACTTATGAATTCAAATTCTGGAGTTACCTTTGAAGATGTTATGAAATTGTGTAATGTACATGCTAATTTATTTAAAGGTGCGATAAAAGATGTTGAAGTAACTGATAGTGAACATCCAGGGCATCCGGTTCAAGTGTTTAAACAAGAGAACCTAGCTTTTAGAGCTGCTATTATTCGTATCCGTCGTATTTTAGATAATTATAAGAATGTCGAAGATGAGGAAACGCAAGGAGCGGTATTAAAAGGTTTAAATCGCCAACTAAACTTATTAGGGACTTTTGATATACATTATAAACGAAAAGAAGAATTGATGTTTCCTTTAATGGAACGCTATGGTCACACGGCTCCACCAAAAGTTATGTGGGGAGTTGATGATGAAATTCGAGATTTATTTAAGGAAGTTCTTAATGAAGTTCAGAAGCTTCCAAATACAGATATATTTGAAGTTAAAGAGAAGTTTGAAATATTTGTAAAAGAGTTTGAAGAAATGATTTTTAAAGAGGAATCTATCCTACTTATGATTCTTCTTGAAACTTTTAATCAAGATGATTGGCTAACTATAGCTCACGATAGTGCAATTTATGGTTATGCAATAATAACACCAACAGAAGAATGGATTCCGCATCGTGAAGATTTTGAACAAAATGCAGATAATGTAGATGCAGAAGAAACTGTTCAAGATGAACTTACAAAAGTTATAAAAACATCAGAAGGAGAGTTTACTATTTCCTTTAAACCAAATAAAAAAGAGGAAATAATAAATAGAGATAGTCAACAGAAATTCGGAGAAGGTTATTTATCTGTTGAACAAGCTAATTTAATTTTGAATCATTTGCCATTAGAGATTACTTTCGTAAATAAAGATGATATTTTTCAATATTATAATAAACAAATAGGTGAAGAAGAAATGATATTTCCTCGTGTGCCAAGCCAAATTGGACGTAATGTAGAACTTTGTCATCCTCCGAAGTATTTTGAGAAAGTAAAAATAATAATGCAAAATCTTCGAGAAGGAAAAAAAGATAAGTATGAGATGTGGTTTAAATCAGAATCACGAGGGAAATTTGTTCATATAACTTATGCAGCAGTTCGTAATGAAAAGGGTGAATTTGAAGGTGTATTAGAATATGTTCAAGATATAAAACCATATCGAGATATAGATACAGATTTGAATAGAGAATTATAAGAAAAAAGCAACGTTAAGTAATTTTGTAACGTTGCTTTTTAATTTAAAATATTTTGTCAAAAACTTGTTTTTTTACTTTTATAGCACATAAGTAGATGGTAATTATAAGTGATATTGTATAAATTATCCCTAGAATATGAGATAATTCTGGAAATTCTAATAGTAAGAAAATAGTAGCAGCATTCAATATTATTAATCCGATAAAACATAAGAATCCAAGCAATCCAAGTATTATTTGACTCATACCTCGTGTACTAAGTTCGAGTATATTATTCCAGTTTAGATAAAGTTTATTAAAATCTCTAGTAAAACTATAACATGCTATAGCTATACCGGTAATGATATATGAAAAAATAGTAATAATAAATAATTCAATTGATATTCCAGCCAATATAAGCATTATCATGAATATAATAATACCTAAAGAAATTTGAAGGAACGTACTTACAATAAATTTTGTTTTCATATATTTTTTAAAATCCATCGGCAAAGATTTCAAGTGATAGTAATCTTGTTTTTCAAGCGAGATTGCAACACCTGTAAAACTTATAGGACTAGACATCATAAGTAATGCCATTGAAAATCCAAAACAAATTGCAAAAGGATAGAATTCTATTCCAAGTTGGATTCCACCTCCACGTCTTATTTGTATTACAGCTCCGGCAAAAATTATAATAGATAATAAATAACTAGAGAAAATATTAGCAAGAAGTGTACCATGACTAAATAGATTAAAATTACGTTTGATTAGTTTTGCATTTAGAGAGCTGTTTTTAGAACTTCTTTCTTTGTGTTCTTTTTGTTTTGAGCTTAAAGTTGTTTTATGAACACCAGCTATTCTATGAATATCATTTAAATATTTTTTAGCCACTAAAGTATTCACTAAAACAGCTATAACAATAGTAATGATAATCAAGATAAGTAAATTCATATAAGACTCTTTTGTTAGTATATCAAAGAAAAAGTCTCCTCTATATTTTGTTTGCAGTAACATTAAATCATTAGAAACAAGTTCTTTAGATAAGATAACATACCCTGCTCCTAATAGTAATCCGAACATTATAATAATACCATTAATTTTATTTTTATTTTTTTCAAAATTAGGTATGTATGTAATTGTAGATAAAAGTAATGTTAGTCCTCCAGAAATAATAATAATTATGCATAATGAGTAAATAAGAGAAATTATAATCTGTATTAATGAAAATTCTGTATTAATTGCTATAATAAAGTTAATTACAATCACAGGGATAAATAATCCGGATAGTTGGAAAAGTAATACTAAAAACTTCCCAATAAATAATTCTTTCTCGCTAACGGGTAGCGGTAGTAAAGAATGGGTATCTTTGCTTTCATAAAACATATTTAAAAATGTTGTTGATAGTGTTAAAGCAGTCATTATAATTAAAAATAATAGTATGTATTTATAAGAAGGACCTGCTAGAACACTGCTAAACATTGAATTACCGAATAATATATAGAAGACGACTATATTAAGTATATTTAAAAGTAATAGATTATTAAATATTTTCTTTCTAATATCAGCAGTTCCCTTATATTTTTTTCTATATTTTGCTGTTTGCATAGGATTAACATACATCAAGTTAGTAAAAAATAAATTTTTTATGATATTCCAACGCATATTAAACACCACCTAGATTATATCGATTAGAACTTTTGATTAGGTTAAGATAAATTTCTTCGAGCGAGTTTCCTTCGTGTTGTGCTCTTAACTCATCAAGTGTTCCGACAAAAATAAGTTTACCATGGCTAAGAATACCAATTCTATCACATAGATGTTCTGCAACTTCTAAGACATGTGTAGAAAATAATACGCTATGACCTTGCTTTGTATGTTCTTTCATAAGATTCTTTAAATCAAAAGCTGCTTGAGGATCAAGACCAGTCATTGGTTCATCCATTATCCAAAAGCGAGGGTTAGATAGAAGGGCAGCTATAAGAAAAACTTTTTGACGCATACCATGAGAAAAGGAGTTTATTTCCTGATGTTCAACTCCTAACATATTAAATAGCTTAGAATACTCATATATACGATCTTCTGTTGTTTTTTCATCAAGCTCATAAATATTGGCAATTAGAGACCAATATTCATAAGGTGATAAAGTTAAAAATATGTCAGGACTATCAGGGACATAGCCTATTTGTTTTTTACATTCTAGTCGATTCTCACGTAAGTTCATATTATCAAAAAGAATATCCCCGTTACTAACTTCAATTATACTAGTTAAAGCCTTTATAGCTGTAGATTTTCCAGCTCCGTTGTGACCAATTAGTCCAAAAATTTCCCCATCTTTAATAGTAAAATTAAGATTATCTAAAGCTAATTTAGCGTCATACTGTTTTGAGACGTTTTTAAACTCTATCATATTATACTTCCTCCTATAAATTAAGTAGTTTAATTATAACAGTTATGAAGGTTAAAAGATAGCATTTATATAGAAAGCAAATACATTTTCTTGTTGGTAATTATTTATAGATAGAAAATATATTTTGATTAAGAAGAGTTTAAAATAAATATAAATAATTCCAATTAAGATACACCTGGAAATGTGAGTTTAAAACACGGAACATGATACACCTGGAAGTGTGTAGAATTAAAAAGTTGAAATATAAGCTTTAAAAGATATTGAAAAAATCAAAAAAATGCTTGACAATGAAAAATAAAAGTGTTATTATTTAATACGTGAGTGCAAAGCCACTCTGTGTAAAGTCATTTTATGACTTATTTAAAAATTGAAATTATGAACCACCTGGAAGTGTGATTCATAAAATATAAATATTGAGGAAAGGAGGAAACCAGAAAAATGCCAACTATTAACCAATTAGTTCGTAAACCTCGTAAATCAAAAGTATCGAAATCAGATTCACCAGCTCTTAACAAAGGGTATAACTCTCAAAGAAAGAAAGAAACTAACATTTCTTCACCACAAAAACGTGGGGTGTGTACTCGTGTTGGGACTATGACACCTAAAAAACCTAACTCAGCTTTACGTAAATATGCACGTGTTCGTTTATCAAACCAAATCGAAGTAACAGCATATATCCCAGGTATCGGACACAACCTACAAGAACACAGTGTTGTACTTATTCGTGGAGGACGTGTAAAAGACTTACCAGGGGTACGTTACCACATTATCCGTGGAGCTTTAGATACTGCAGGAGTTAACGACCGTAAACAAGGACGTTCACTATACGGTGCTAAAAAACCAAAAGAGAAAAAATAATTAGATAAAATTTGATAAAGAATATTGTGAAAGGAGGCAAATTCTATGCCACGTAAAGGTCCAGTTGCAAAACGTGATGTTTTGCCAGATCCAATTTATAACTCAAAATTAGTTACAAAATTGATTAACAAATTAATGCTAGATGGGAAACGCGGTACAGCACAAAGAATTTTATATTCTGCGTTTGATTTAATTAAAGAAAAATCAGGACGTGATGCTATGGAAGTTTTCGAAGAAGCATTAAACAACATTATGCCTGTTCTTGAAGTTCGTGCTCGTCGTGTTGGTGGTTCTAACTACCAAGTACCAGTAGAAGTACGCGCTGAAAGAAGAACAACATTAGGTCTACGTTGGTTAGTTAACTATTCTCGTTTAAGAGGAGAAAAAACTATGGAACAACGTTTAGCTAATGAAATTTTAGACGCAGCAAATAATACTGGTTCAGCTGTTAAGAAACGTGAAGATACTCACAAAATGGCTGAAGCTAACAAAGCGTTTGCTCACTATCGTTGGTAATTATAGGGTGAATATCAAGCTATTTTATAGCTTGAGTTTTTCACTATAAAAGACAAATTACTCAAAAACTTTAAAAAATATGAAAGGAGAAAATTGACTCATGGCTAGAGCATTTTCTTTAAAAGATACTCGTAATATCGGTATCATGGCTCACATCGACGCAGGTAAAACAACTGCAACAGAGCGTATTTTGTTCTACACTGGGAAAATCCATAAAATCGGAGATACTCACGATGGTAACTCTCAAATGGACTGGATGGAACAAGAGCAAGAACGTGGTATTACTATCACATCTGCTGCAACAACTGCTCAATGGAAAAATCACCGTATTAACATCATCGATACACCGGGACACGTAGACTTTACAGTTGAGGTTGAACGTTCTCTTCGTGTACTAGATGGATCAGTAGCAGTACTAGACGCACAATCAGGTGTTGAACCACAAACAGAAACAGTTTGGCGTCAAGCTACAACTTATGGAGTTCCTCGTATTGTATTTGTAAACAAAATGGATAAAACAGGAGCTGATTTCCTATATTCTGTAGGAACAATTCACGATAGATTACAAGCTAATGCACATCCAATTCAACTTCCAATCGGAGCTGAAGATTTATTCGAAGGTGTTATTGACCTTGTTGAAATGAAAGCTATCTATAACGAAGGAAGCGTTGGGGAAAATCTTGTAGAAAAAGAAATTCCAGCTGAATATCAAGAGCAAGCCGAAGAATACCGTGAAAAATTAATCGAAGCTGTTGCAGAGTTTGATGAAGACTTCATGGAAAAATACTTAGGTGGAGAAGAAATTACAATAGATGAGCTTAAAGCTGCTATTCGTAAAGCTACACTATCTGTAGAATTCTTCCCAGTAGTATGTGGATCTGCGTTCAAATATAAAGGGGTACAACCAATGCTAGATGCAGTAGTAGAATACTTACCATCTCCGTTAGATGTACCAGCTATTAAAGGTATTGATCCAAACACTGATGAAGAAGTAGAAAGACACTCTTCTGATGAAGAGCCATTTGCAGCCTTAGCTTTCAAAGTTATGACTGACCCATTTGTAGGGAAACTTACTTTCTTCCGTGTGTACTCAGGTATCCTATCATCTGGTTCATACGTTAAAAACTCAACAAAAGGTAAACGTGAACGTGTAGGGCGTATTCTACAAATGCACGCTAACACTCGTAACGAAATAGCTGAAGTTTACGCTGGTGATATCGCTGCTGCTGTTGGTCTTAAAGATACTACTACAGGTGATACACTTTGTGACGAGAAAAACGAAGTTATTCTTGAATCAATGGAATTCCCAGAACCAGTTATCCAACTTTCAGTTGAGCCAAAATCAAAAGCTGACCAAGATAAAATGTCTACAGCATTACAAAAATTGCAAGAAGAAGATCCAACATTCCGTGCAGGAACTGACGAAGAAACTGGACAAGTTATCATCGCAGGTATGGGTGAGCTTCACTTAGATATTATTGTTGACCGTATGCGTCGTGAATTCAAAGTTGAATGTACAGTAGGTGCTCCAATGGTATCTTACCGTGAAACATTCAAACAAGCTGCACAAGTACAAGGTAAGTTCACTCGTCAATCTGGTGGACGTGGACAATACGGGGACGTATGGATTGAGTTCACTCCAAATGAACCAGGTGCAGGATTTGAGTTCGAAAATGCTATCGTTGGGGGGGTTGTTCCTCGTGAATACATCCCAGCAGTAGAAGCAGGACTTAAAGATTCTATGGCGAATGGGGTATTAGCTGGATACGAACTAATCGACGTTAAAGCTAAATTATTCGATGGATCTTACCACGATGTCGACTCATCTGAAATGGCCTTCAAAGTGGCTGCATCATTAGCACTTAAAGAAGCTGCTAAAAAATGTAATCCAGTTATCTTAGAGCCAATTATGAAAGTTGAAGTTGTAATGCCTGAAGAATATTTGGGAGATATCATGGGAGATATCACTGCACGTCGTGGACGTGTTGAAGGTATGGAAGCTCGTGGTAATGCACAAGTAGTAAGTGCACAAGTACCATTATCTGAAATGTTCGGATATGCAACTTCTCTACGTTCTTCAACTCAAGGACGTGGTACTTACTCAATGGTATTCGATCACTATGAAGAAGTACCAAAATCAATTTCTGAAGAAATTATCAAAAAAATAAAGGGTAGTAAAAATTACCCTTTATAGTTGCAATTTTCGTTGTAACATTATAAAATATAGTTATCATAGATTGCTATGTGACTAATGTATATTAAATTAAATTTAAGGAGAGATTTTATAAAATGGCAAAAGAAAAATTTGACCGTAGTAAAACACATGCTAACATTGGAACAATTGGTCACGTTGACCACGGTAAAACTACTTTAACAGCAGCTATTGCTACTGTTTTAGCAAAAACATATGGTGGAGAAGCTAAAGACTACGCTTCAATCGATAACGCACCAGAAGAAAGAGAACGTGGTATTACAATCAACACTTCTCACATCGAGTATGAAACTCCAAGCCGTCACTACGCACACGTAGACTGTCCAGGACACGCTGACTATGTTAAAAACATGATTACTGGTGCTGCTCAAATGGACGGAGCTATCTTAGTAATTGCTGCTACAGATGGTCCTATGGCTCAAACTCGTGAACACATCCTATTAGCTCGTAACGTTGGAGTACCTAAAATTGTTGTATTCTTAAACAAATGTGATATGGTTGATGACGAAGAGTTATTAGAATTAGTAGAAATGGAAGTTCGTGAACTATTATCTGAATACGGATTTGATGGAGATGAACTACCAGTAATCAAAGGGTCAGCTCTTAAAGCTCTTGAAGGAGATGCAGATGCTGAAAAAGCTATCATCGAATTAATGGAAACAGTTGACGAGTACATCCCAACTCCAGAACGTGATAACGCTAAACCATTCATGATGCCAGTTGAGGACGTATTCTCAATCACAGGTCGTGGTACAGTTGCTACTGGACGTGTTGAACGTGGACAAGTTAAAGTTGGAGACGTAGTAGAAATCGTTGGATTAACTGAAGAACCAACTTCAACTACTGTAACAGGTGTTGAAATGTTCCGTAAATTATTAGATTACGCTGAAGCAGGAGATAACATCGGTGCATTATTACGTGGTGTTGCTCGTGAAGATATCGAGCGTGGACAAGTTTTAGCAGCTCCTAAAACAATCACTCCACACACTCAATTCGTAGCTGACGTGTACGTATTATCTAAAGAAGAAGGTGGACGTCACACTCCATTCTTCACAAACTACCGTCCACAATTCTACTTCCGTACTACTGACGTAACTGGTGTAGTTACTTTACCAGAAGGTACTGAAATGGTAATGCCTGGGGACAAAGTATCAATCAACGTAGAACTTATTTCTCCAATCGCTATCGAAGAAGGAACTCGTTTCTCAATTCGTGAAGGTGGACGTACTGTAGGTTCAGGTGTTGTAACTTCAATCGTTAAATAATTTAATTGATTTAGTAAAAAAAGCAAGGTGAATTTTCACCTTGCTTTTTTGTTAGTTAAGGAATAAAATAACCATCTCTAATTTTCAAAGATGGTTGTTTTATTATTCAGCTACTGCTAGTAAAAATGTATTATTTTACAGGTACTTCAAATGTAGCTTTTTGTTTTTTCTTATTTCCGTCATGGTGTTCAAATATGATTTTTATAGTCTTGCTTTCAGTTTGTAATCCGTAGGCATCTTGAGCACCATCCATAATCGCACCAACCGGTGTTGGTTTCGGATAAACTTTAACCCCTGCTGGATAAGTTTTAGAAACTTTTTTCCCTTCATCTATTACGGTAGAAGGAGTTAAGAATAAATCTTGTACATCACTAGTATATCCTAGGTTTTCATATGTATAGTTAATAACGACTACTTGTGCAGGTTTATCTTCTGAAAATTGATTTCGTTCAGCAGTAGGAGTAACACTAGTTATTTTCAGTTTCCACTGACCCTCCACAACCCATTCATCATTTAAACCATAAATTTTTTCTTTAGGTGTTTCTTGTTTAGTTTGTTCAGTAGTAGAAGAATTCGTTTTAGTTTCTTCTTTTTTACTAGAACAACCATTTAAGATAACAACACTAACCAATAAAAAACTTAATAATATTTTTCTTTTCATGTAAAAGCCCCCTTTTATTATGTTATATAATCCCTTCTTACTTATAATGTTTAGCATTTTTTAATTTATTTTTCAACAAATTATAAGTTTAGAAAAGATGTAAAAAAATACGGATGTTATTTAGAAACGAATATTGATTTTATAAATAAATCTGTAGAAATTTAATTTAAAATGAAGAATTTTAAGCAAATACAATAAAAATATAGTGGAACAGAGGGGTATTTAATATTTTATTTGGAGAGATTAAAATAAAAAATGTAAAGTTTTATACGCAACATATTAAATAAAAAAACGTTTGTAGAGAAATAGTAGTAGATGTATAATGAAAGTGAGCAAATAGTACTAATGGAGAGGTTATTACTATGAAGGTAATTTATTCAATAATAGTCACTATAGCTATATATAACTATAATGGCATACCTTACTTCAGATTTTTCTAGGGATAAGGAGTAGAGTATGAAGTTGGTAGAAACCAACTTCTTTTTTATCTTAAGATAAAGTAGTGTTAGTAAGTTATATAAAGAATAATAAAACAAAGAAAAGATATAACAGAGGCATTACCTATTAGAAGTACTTTATGGATAGTATTTATTATAAAACCTAGTTATTGTACAACTATAATTGATTATTGTTTAATTTTCATAGAAAAATATTTTATATAGGGTTAATAGTCTAAGAAATTATAGCTTAATTTAATAGACAATTTCCTCTCTTGATTTGACAATTGAAGAATAAAATTTTATTATATATAGTAAAGATATTTAAAGTTTTAAGACTTATTTTTAATAAGTATTAAAATAGTTGTTAAGAAAGAGGTGTTAGAGAAAAGATAAGTAGAAAACCTTACAGAAACGTAACTTATCATATCAGAATTATTATCGAAAGAGTATTTAATTAATATTATTTATTATATTTTTAATAAAATTTTAGATAAAACTTTATTAATATAACTAGAGAGGAGATTAATAATGATTAATATTGAAACTATAATGAAGTTGTTACCACATAGTTATCCATTTTTGTTAGTGGATAAAGTAGTTAGTTACAAAAAGGGAGTAATTGAGTGCCGTAAAAATATAACAATAAATGAGCCATACTTTCAAGGACATTTCCCAAAACAACCGATTGTACCTGGGGTTTTGATGATTGAAATGGCAGCTCAATCAGCGGGATTGTTGTGTATTTTGGACTATATTGGATTAGAAGAAATAGATAAAATAGTAGATTATGAAGCTATTACTAATAAAGTTGGCTATCTGGCTAGTGTTAAAAATTTTAAGTTTAAAAAATTAGTAATGCCAGGCGATCAATTAAGGATAATTTGCGAATTACAGTCTAATTTAGGTAGACTTTTAGGAATTGATGCTGTGATTCTAGACGAAGAAGGAAAAGAAGTTGCTTCAGGAAAGATGTTAGTGTCTAAAAATGAAGATTAAATTAATTATAAATCAAGTTAAGAGAATAGGAAATTGATAAATTACAAATAAAAAAGAAATACATATCATAACAAATTAAGTTTATGTATATATGCTTCAAATGATGTTTTAAAATTCAGGCATTTTCTATTTCTATTTGTTTATTGAATTAGATTTTCAACTAACTTAACTAAATAAATATTACTTAAATCGGTCTTTTTAGTGTAATACCCCTAAAAAGACCATTACTATTTTCATTAGAATTGTTGCTAAGATAAATGGAGATTAGTGAGACAAAATTTCATCTTAATCTTTTCTATCTGAAAAAAATTTTTCTTGATTAGATGTAAGAAGTCGAGTTTTTTATATTGTAGGAATATATACGTCCATTTTTTTAGCTATTTCAGTTACAGAATAATTACTATCTCTATAATTATTTCTTTGAATAATTGTAAAAGAAAATTTAATTGATAATAATTATTATTGCCAATTAATAGATGAAGTGATAAAATTAATGTAAGAGGTTTATTAGGTTTATTTATCTATGACTTTATATTAATAAAATTTATAAAATAAGGAGGAAATTATGTTAGGTGTTTATAAAAAAATATTGTCTTATGTACCAAAAGAAAAGTATTTGGCATATATAGGGATTATCTTATCAATGTCATCAGTGGTATTAAAAGTTTTTGCATATTATTATTTAAGTAAATTTTTAATTGAATTAATAATATTTGATAATACTAGTTATGCTAAAAATTATGCGTTAATCATTGTTGGGTTACTGATAGGAGGTATTACATTATACGGAGCAGCAGGATTAGTGACACATATACTAGGATTTAGATTAGAAACTAATCTTAGAAAGCATGGTATAAGAGGCTTATCTAAGGCAAGTTTTAGTTTTTTTGATACTCATCCTTCTGGGAAAACAAGAAAAATTATTGATGACAATGCTTCTCAAACTCATATGATAGTGGCTCACTTAATTCCTGATAATGCAGGAGCTATATTAATGCCTATTTTGTTATTAATATTAGGATTTTCTGTTAGCTTGAAAGTAGGAATAGTATTGCTGGGCCTTTGTATAGTAGGTGGAATTTCGCTTTCAATGATGGCTGGTGAAAAAGATTTTATGAAGATATACCAAGAATCTCTTGAGACGTTAAGTAGTGAAACTGTCGAATATGTTAGAGGTATTCAGGTAATTAAAATATTTGGTATAAATGTAAAATCTTTTAAAGCTTTGAATAATGCTATTAATAACTATTCAAAATATTCATTAGAGTATGCGATGACATGTAAAAGAGGATTTGTAGGATTTCAGTGGTTCTTTTTCGGTTTTATTGCAATACTTATTCCGATAATTGTTTTATTTATTGGTAAAGATAATCCAAAGATGCTTACTGTTGAATTAATTATGTTATTGTTTTTAAGTGGAACTCTTTTTGTATCGCTGATGGCAATTATGTATGTATCTATGTATGCTTTTATGGGACAGTCTGTAGTGGAAAAGTTAGAAAAATTATTTGATGAAATGAATAGTAATAATTTAGAGTTTGGCCATAATGATAAATTTGACAATTTTAATATAGAATTTGATAATGTAAGTTTTGGCTATACGGATAAAAATGTTATAGAAAATTTGAGCTTTAGCTTAGAAGAGAATAAAAGTTATGCATTTGTTGGTGCATCAGGGAGCGGAAAATCAACTGTAGCAAAATTAATCTCGGGGTTCTATAAAATAAACGGTGGAGTTATAAAAATAGGGCATAAAAATATTGAATCATATACAGAAGAGACTTTAATAAATAATATCGCTTTTGTTTTTCAAAGTGTTAAGTTATTTAAAGCTACTATTTATGACAATGTAAAAATTGGTAGAGAAGATGCTACTTATGAAGAAGTTATGAATGCTTTGCATTTGGCAGGATGTGATAGTATTCTTGAAAAGCTTGATTTGAGAGAGCAGACTCTTATAGGTACGGAAGGAGTTTATTTGTCAGGGGGAGAAAAACAAAGAATTGCAATAGCTAGAGCAATATTAAAAGATGCCAAAATAATTATTATGGATGAGGCTAGCGCTGCGGTAGATCCAGATAATGAATACGAGCTGCAACAAGCTTTTTCAAACTTAATAAAAGATAAGACGGTTATTATGATCGCTCATAGGTTACCGAGTATAAGAAATGTTGATGAAATATTAGTAATGGAAGATGGAAAGATTATCGAGCGTGGAACAGATAGTCAGCTTATGAGTGTAGATAGTAAATATAGAAAATTCCAAAACTTATATAGTGTAGCAAACGAATGGAGGGTTAATTATGAAAAATAAAATTAAAGAATGGTTTGCATTAACCAACCAAGGTGCAAGTGATCTTTTAAAGGCTAGTATTCTTTCGTTCTTAGTATTTTTTTGTAATATGTTTCCTGCAATCTTGCTGATGATTCTTGTCGATGAATTATTATTAGGAAATGTCAAGAGTGATACTTTGTATATTGGTATTTCAATATTTATATTGGTAATTATGTATATTCTTTTAGCAAAAGAATATGATGCTTTATATAGTGCAACCTATAGAGAAAGTGCAAATTTAAGAACAGATATAGCAACAACATTGAGTAATTTGCCACTTGCATATTTTTCTAAACATGATTTATCAGATATTAGCCAGACTGTTATGAAAGATGTAGAAGCTATTGAACATGCAATGAGTCACGCAATGGCAAAAATAATAGGTTTTGTATTATTTTTCCCAATTATGTCTGCATTAATGTTAATAGGGAATATATATCTAGGATTATCAATAATTATACCAGTAGTACTGAGTTATTCTTTAATACTTATATCAAAAAAATTGCAATTAAAAAATCATAAAAAACATTATGACAAATTACGCCAAAACTCGGATAGCTTTCAAGAAGCAATTGAACTTCAGCAAGATATTAAGAGTTTTGGATTAGGGGACAAGGTCCGAGAAAAATTAAATAAAGATATGGATGAAAGTGAAAAGATGATGCTTAAGATGGAAATCACACTGTTTATCCCTTTATTCTTATCATGGATTGTTACACAAGGAACTTTAGCTGTAGTAGTAATTGTTGGGGCGCATTTATATGCTAATGGCAGTATTAATCTACTATACTTAATAGGTTATATATTTGTTGCTATGAAGATGAAGGATATCGTAGATGGTTTAGGAGCGAATACATCTGAGCTATTTTATTTAGATGCTCGTATTAAGCGCATTAAAGAAATAAAAGAAACAAAAATTCAAGAAGGAAAAGAAGTAGAATTAAATAATTTTGATATTGAACTAAAAAATGTAAAGTTTGGTTATGATAAAAATTATCCAGTTTTAAAAGATGTTAGTTTTATAGCTAGACAAAATGAAGTAACAGCACTGGTAGGAGTTTCAGGATGTGGTAAAACTAGTATATTAAAATTAATATCAAGATTATATGATTATGATGATGGAAAAATAGTTATTGATAATCATGATATAAAGGATATTGCAACAAATTCTTTATATAAATATATATCTATAGTATTCCAAGATGTAGTGTTGTTTAATACATCAATTCTAGAAAATATTAGGATAGGACGAAGTGATGCTACTGATGAAGAAGTTATAGAAGCAGCTAAGATGGCTTCTTGTGATTTTATTGATAACTTAGAAAATGGTTATAATACAGTTATTGGAGAAAATGGCGCCACATTATCAGGTGGAGAAAGACAGAGGCTATCTATTGCTAGAGCCTTCTTGAAGAATGCACCGATAATAATTTTGGATGAAATAACAGCAGCATTAGATGTTGAAAATGAGAAAAAAATTCAGGATAGTTTAAATAACTTGATAAAAAACAAAACAGTTGTTGTAATTTCTCATAGACTTAAATCAATAGAAAATGCAGATAAAATAATAGTTTTGAATGATGGAGTAGTTGAGTGCCAAGGCTCGCACAAGTACTTATTAGAGCATTCAAAAATTTATAAAAAACTAGTTGACAGGTCAAAATTAGTCGAAGAATTTACATATTAAATATTAGAATTAATTTAAGTTATTTTCATAGAGAATGTGATAGGACTACAAAATTAGTAATAATAAGTAGAAAGATAATATTAAAAAAATTTTTTACTAAACTGCTTAATTATAAAGATATGTAAAATAATAATGAAAAATTTTAGTTTAATACTTGAATTTATAAATAAAAATTGATATATTAATAGAATAAATATGCACATATAACTGCAAGAATATGGCTTGCGAGTTTCTACCGTTTAACCGTAAATTTAACGACTATGGGCTTTCTTAGTATTTATTCTAATTTTATTAGTATATTGAAGGATTACGCCTATATTATTTTTATAATATAGGCGAGTTTTTATTTTTATAGAAGAATTCGAAAACTTACTTTTACAGTCTTATGTGCAAAATATAAAGGAGAATTTATTTTGAAAACTTTTATTTTAAGTTTGCAGCACGTTCTTGCGATGTATGCTGGGGCTGTAATTGTTCCGATTATAGTAGCTGCGGGTCTAGGACTTAGCGCTGAACAAACGACGTATTTGGTATCAGTTGATATTTTCATGTGTGGGGTGGCAACATTTCTACAAGTTTATAAAGGAAAATTCGTAGGTATTGGTCTACCAGTTGTTTTAGGTTGTACTTTTACTGCGGTTGCTCCAATGATTGCGATAGGGAATAGTGCAGGTCTAGCAACTATGTATGGTTCTATTTTTATTTCTGGATTAGTGGTGGTTTTAATCGCTCCATTTTTTGCTAAGGTTGCAAAATTATTTCCACCAGTGGTTACAGGAAGTGTAGTTACTATTATCGGTATCACATTAGTACCAGTTGCGATGAATTATATTGCAGGAGGACAAGGTTCACCTGATTTTGGTAATCCAAAAAATATTGTTCTTGCCTGTATTACTCTTGCAATAATTTTAGTAATTTATAAGTTTACAACTGGCTTTATTCAATCTATTGCGATTTTATTAGGTCTTGTTATAGGTACTATTATTGCAAGCTTTATGGGGATGGTTAGCCTTACTGAAGTATCAAATGCTTCTTGGTTCCAACATCCAACACCATTTAAATTTTCTGGGTTCGAATTTCGTGCTAGTGCTATTTTAACTTTTGTTATTGTAGGTATTGTTAGTATGATAGAATCAACAGGTGTATACTATGCACTAGGAAATATTTGTGATAAAAAAATAGGGGAAAAAGATTTACGTAGTGGATATTTTGCAGAAGGGCTTGCTGTTATGATTGGTTCTACTGTTAATGCTTTTCCTTATACTACATATTCACAAAATGTAGGTCTTGTTCAAATTTCTGGGGTTAAGAGTAAGAGAGTAATGTATGTGATGGTTCTTATTCTTTTAGTGTTTGGGTCTATTCCGAAAATTGGAGCTCTTGCTACTATTGTGCCGCAGCCTGTTTTAGGAGGAGCGATGATAAGTATGTTTGGAATGGTTCTTGCTTACGGAGTTAAAATGTTAGGTAGTACAGATTTTGCAAAACAAGAGAATTTAATGATTATTGCATGTTCTGTTGGACTTGGCTTAGGAGTAACGACGGTACCAACAGCATTTGCTCAACTTCCAAGTTTTATTCGTATGTTTACAGATAGTGGAATTGTTCTTGGGACAATAGTAGCGATTGTTATGAATTTAATATTCAATAGAAGATCAAAAAGACAAAAATAATTTTTTAGGAGTCATAGGGTAAAACTTATGACTCTTCTTTTATTAAAAATATCAAGCTATATTTGTTATTTTCAAACGAGAGTATATTTCATTTCTTTTGCTATAATTGATTATCTTTTTGTGTACAAAAATATGTTTGTGTAGTATAATCTAATTAAAGGTCAATTTTAGTCAATAAAGGAGGTGGCCTTATGAATAATAATAGTAGTAATATGACGGATATTCTTGAAGAATATATAAAAAAACTTTTTAATGAAGCACCAGAAGATCATATAATAATTAAAAGAAGTAATGTTGCACAAAAATTCGATTGTGTACCATCTCAATTAAACTATGTTATAAAAACTCGTTTTACACCGGAACATGGATTTATAATAGAAAGTAAACGAGGTGGAGGAGGTTTTATTAGAATTACCAAAATTACACTTCATACAAATAAAGATTACATAGATTATTTAATTGATACTATGGATGACGAAATAATAGAGTTAGATGAGGCTGTAAGAATAGCTAAAATCTTACTTGATAAAGAATATATAGAAAAATTTGATTATAATCATTTTTTAAACAGTCTAGAAACTATTATTGCGGTTCATAACGAATGCTTAAATTATATAGATAAAGAAGTAGCTGAAAAGTTGCAACATAAAACAAAAACAAATTTAAAAGATTTAACAGTAAAATTTTTAACCAATATAAAATACAATAAGAGAGGATAGAGTTATGTATATAAGATTTAACGAAACGGCTCTTATGGTTTTAACTACTGCCAAAGAAGAAGCTAATGATTTTGGTGTTAAAGCTGTAGGAACTGAACATTTATTGCTTGCGATGCTTAGCATGAATAATACTCTTTCTTGTAGAACATTAAATAAATATGGAATCTACTACGATGATTTTAGAAAGAATGTTGTAGAATTTTATGAGAATGAATTAGAAGGAACAGATTTTTATCGTAATGTTCTTATGAAAATTGATTATACAAATGGTGCTGTGAGGACAATAGAAAAAAGTCAACAGTTTGCTGATGATACATCTAGCTTTGTAGTAACGAGTGAACACTTATTACTATCGTTATTAAATGAACAAACTAGTACAGCAGTAAGATTACTAAAAGAAAAACTAAATGTACATGTAGAGGCGATGATAACAGAACTATTTGAACTGTTAAAACAAAGTCAAGGGTTATTCGCTAAGTTGTTTGATGGTTTCAAAAAATTAGATATGCCCGAAGATAGTTCGGCAAAAACTAAAACGTTAAATTCTCTAGCAAAAGATTTAACTAAAGATGCATTTAATAATAAATTAGATCCAGTATTAGCACGTGATAAAGAGATTACACGTATGATTGAAATATTAAATAGAAGAACTAAAAATAATCCTGTTCTTATTGGAGAACCAGGTGTTGGTAAAACAGCTATTGTAGAAGGTTTAGCAGAGAGAATAATTTCACAAAATGTTCCTAGTAATTTATTAGGGAAAAGAGTTATGGTTCTTGATATGGGGACTTTGTTAGCTGGAACTAAATACCGCGGAGAGTTTGAGGAAAGATTAAAAAATATTATTTCAGAAATAGAAGATGCTGGTGATATTATTCTATTTATTGATGAAATACATACAATCATAGGAGCAGGTGGAACAGAAGGTAGTGCTGATGCATCAAACATATTAAAACCAGCTCTATCTCGTGGACTGATTCAATGTATAGGTGCAACTACAACAGAAGAGTATAGAAAATACTTTGAAAAAGATGCAGCTTTAGAGCGCCGTTTCCAACCGATTAAAGTAGAAGAACCTAGTACGGAAAATTCTATAGAAATATTAAAAGGATTACGTCATAAATATGAAGAGCATCATAATGTAGAGATTTCAGATGAGGCGATAGATGCTGCTGTGAAACTAAGTACAACATATATAACTGATAGATGTTTACCAGATAAAGCTATTGATTTGATTGATGAGGCATGTTCAAAAGTTAAATTAAGATATTATAAATCGCCAGAAAAGCTTAAAGAATATGAAGAACAACTTAGTCGCTTAAATAAAGAAAAAGATCGAGCGGTAATGAATCAAGAATTTGAGATTGCGGCACAAAAACGTGATGAAGTTAATCAAATTGTTAACAAAATAGAACAATTTAAAATTTCATGGCAAGATAGCTTGAGTAAAGAAAAAATACAAATCACATCCGATCATGTAGCAGAGGTATTAGCAGCTTGGACAGGAGTACCTGTTACAAAACTTACAGAAACAGAAAGCGAAAGATTATTAAAACTTGAAGAAATTCTTCATGAGCGTGTAATCGGTCAAGATGAGGCGGTAACCAGTCTTGCTAAAGCAGTAAGACGTGCAAGAAGTGGATTTAAAGCGGAAAACCGTCCAATAGGAAGCTTTATTTTCTTAGGACCAACCGGTGTAGGGAAAACAGAACTTGCTAAAAGTTTATCAGAAGCATTGTTTAGTTCTGAAGATAATATGATAAGAATTGATATGAGTGAATATATGGAACCTCATTCAATTAGTAGATTAGTTGGAGCTCCTCCAGGATATGTTGGTTATGAAGAAGCAGGACAATTATCAGAACAAGTTCGTCAGAAACCTTATTCTGTAGTATTATTTGATGAAATAGAAAAAGCACATCCATCAATATTTAATATTTTACTACAAGTATTAGATGATGGTCGTTTAACAGATGCTTCTGGTCGAACAATCGATTTTAAAAACACAATTATCATTATGACTTCAAATGTTGGAGTTAGTGAACTTAAAGATCAGAAATTTGTTGGTTTTGGAGGAAGTGAATCAATCAAAAATGATTATAAAAATGTTCAAAATACAATGATGGAAGCATTGAAAAAACAATATCGTCCGGAATTTTTAAACCGTATTGATGATATTATAGTCTTCAAAACTCTAGAAAAAGAAGAATTAGAAAAAATATCTGAATTGTTAATTAAAGGTTTATCGAAACGCTTAGAAGATAGAAATATAACTATCAAACTTACTAAAAAAGCGATGGCGAAAATTGTTGAAGATGGAAGTATTAAAGAATATGGAGCTCGTCCATTAAAACGTAGTATTCAAAAAAATATCGAAGATTTATTGAGTGAAGAGCTATTAAGAAATCCTGAACTAAGTGGGATTATCAATATTGACTATAAGAATGATAAATTTGTGGTTAAAAAGACTAAGAGGTAATTATGGCAAAAGTAAATGTGAAATATGAATGCAATGCCTGCGGTTATCAAAGTTTAAAATATATGGGGAGATGCCCAAGTTGTAAAAAATGGGCATCAATGGAAGAAGTGGTAGAAACTCCACAAAAAAAGACAAAACATACCGCATTTATTCCAACAAGTAGTGATACAGAACGTTTAGAGGCTGGAAAACTAAAATCAGTGTCTACTCAGGATGTTCCGAGAACTCTAACAGATAGTCAAGAACTAAATAGAGTTCTTGGTGGCGGGGTCGTTGGAGGTTCACTAGTTCTTTTAGGAGGAGATCCAGGGATTGGTAAATCAACGCTATTATTACAAATATCAGCATATTTAGCGAAAGAACATGATGTTCTTTATGTTACTGGGGAAGAATCGGTAAGGCAAGTCAAAATCCGAGCAGATAGGTTGAAAAATAATACAGATGAACTTTATGTATATGCACAAACAGATTTAAACTTGATATATGAGGTAGTAAAAAAAGTTAAACCTAAATTCTTAGTAATAGACTCAATACAAACTATATATAATCCAAATTTAGAAAATTCACCAGGAAGCATTACTCAAGTTCGTGAATGTACACAACAACTTATGAAGATTGCAAAGAGCTTAAATATTGCCATATTCATAGTGGGACATGTAACTAAAGAAGGAACAATAGCGGGGCCTCGTATGCTTGAACATATGGTTGATACAGTTCTATACTTTGAAGGAGAAGGCCAACATAGTTATCGGATGCTTCGAGCGGTGAAAAATCGTTTTGGATCTACTAATGAAATAGGAATTTTTGAAATGAAATCTAGTGGATTAGAAGATTTAGCTAATCCTTCACAGATGTTCCTAGAGGAAAGAAGTAAAAATTTAGCTGGTGCTACTATAATAAGTACAATGGAAGGTAGTAGAGCATTATTGGTAGAAATCCAATCTTTAACAACTCCAACAGCTTTTAATAATCCTCGTCGTGTATCATCAGGTCTAGAATACAATAAGTTGATTTTACTTATGGCTGTTCTTGAGAAAAAAGTAGGATATTTGTTGCAACAACAAGATGTTTATGTAAAGGTATCTGGTGGTGTTAGAATAGATGATCCCGCGGTAGACCTTGGTGTAGTTGTTGCTGTTGCTTCAAGTTTTAAAGATATAGCAGTCGATATGAATGATTGTTTTATTGGAGAAGTAGGCTTAACCGGAGAGGTTCGACGTGTTAGTCGTATTGAGCAAAGGATAAGTGAAGCAAAAAAACACGGCTTTAAACGTGCGATTGTCCCGACTGGAAATATGAAAAATGCGGAATTTCCACCAGAAATAGAAATTATACCAGTAAAAGATATTAGAGAATGCTTAGATATAGCATTTGGAAGTATATTTTAAAAATAGATAAGTTGAAATTTTGTTGTAGAATTTCAACTTATTCTTCTATAAATTCCTTATATTAATTTTCAAGGGCTGATTAAAGATATTTTACTTAAAAAATATTTTAAATTTTTTTATAAAAATTATATTAATTTTAAATAAGTTGTAGTAGAATAGAAATATAGTATGTTTTTTATTAAGTAGTAAATTATTTAGTAATCTATATTTTTTACTAATTATATTATTTAGATACTTAATTTAAAAGATTTGTTATAAAAATAAAAAAAGGAGTGATTTTATGTTAAAAAAAGTATTAATAGTAGTTTCATTATTTTTAGGAATAACTATAGGGACTTTATCAACAGGTATCTTATTAAATTATAATGTTTTTCCAATGATGAATGAAACGACTTTAAGACTAGTTGTTACTATAGGAACTACTGTAGTTTTTGTTTTAATGTCTTTATTATTTTCAGATAAATTTGTAACAACTATGAAAAGAATAGAAGATCGTTTATCTAAAACTCCTATTCAAAAAATTGTATTTACTACGATAGGATTAATATTAGGGTTACTAGTAGCAGCATTATTATCAGCAGCAGTTAATGTAATAGCAGGTGCTGGAATAATGGGGAGGATAATTTCTTCAGTTATTTATGTTGTTTTTGGGTACCTTGGTTTAATTTTAGGTTATCGTCGAGGTGGAGAATTTATAAGTATTTTTGATGCATTTCGATTTAGTAATAGAAATAAGGACAAAGAAGCTAAACAAAAATCTAAAAAGCTTCAAGAAGTTATGGCAAAGGTAATTGATACTAGTGCACTTATAGATTCGCGTATTCATGATGTTGCTAAAACAGGATTTTTAGAAGGGAAAATAATAGTACCTGATTTTGTGTTAAAAGAATTGCAACTTATTTCCGATTCAGAAGATCCGCTAAAGCGAGCTAAGGGAAGACTAGGGCTTGACTGTGTAGAGGATCTCCAAAAGATGAAAGAAATAGATTTGGAAATAGATAATCACTATAAATATAGCGAAAATAAAGGTGTAGATAATCTATTAATAGATTATGCATTAAAGTATAAATGCGCTATAATAACAACAGATTATAATTTAAATAAACTTGCAACATTACAATCGATTAAGGTACTTAATGTTAATGACTTAAGTAATGCGGTAAAGCCTATTCTAACAACAGGTGAACGCTTAAAAGTTCAAGTTCTAAGAGAAGGTAAGGAAAATAACCAAGGTGTTGCTTATACAGAAGATGGAACTATGATAGTCGTAGAGAATGGTAAACGCTATGTAGGAAAAAATATAGAGGTAGAAGTTCAAAGTGTTCTTCAAACTTCATCAGGAAGAATTATCTTCACCAAGATTGTTTAATAAATTTGCTTTTTGTCATAAAATATGTTATGATAAAATGCGATGTTATAATAAATGAATTAGATTTTAGGAGGAGAGTATGCACACTTTTTTAATGGCAACAGCAATGATAAGTAGTATACTTATAATTATAGTAGTTTTATTACAAGAAAGTAAGTCTGGTGGTCTATCGGGATTAACTGGTGGAGCAGAAGAATTGTTTGGGAAACAAAAAGTAAGAGGAGCAGAATTAGTTTTACAACGAATTACAATTGTGTTAGCATTAATATTTGTTATTTCGCTAGTGTGTCTTACTTGGTTAAAATTATAGACTGAAAATGATAAACCTAAAATGTGAACTCATTTTAGGTTTATTTTTATAGTGATAAATTTAGGACAAAGGAGGGTTATATGTCAGAAATTATCTTAAGTTTATTCAAAGAACATAAAGTATTAAGTATTGAAGATTTAAAAGAGAAGTTAAATATAGAATCGGCAAAAGATTTTGTTGAATTAATTAAGCATGTAGAAAAATTAGAACAAAAATCGACTATAGTACAACTGCCTAATGAAAAGTTTCTTTATGTAAAAGAACAGTTAGAGGCAGAAGGAATAATTAGGTTACATCAAAAGGGTTTTGCGTTTGTTTATGTAGATAGTTTGGGAATAGAAGTCTATATTCCTAAAGGCTTTACCCAAAGTGCTATGACTGGTGATAAAGTATTTGTAAAAATTGATAGTGTATATAAGGATGAGCGCAACTTAGAAGGTATAGTCCAAAAGGTATTAGAAAGAAATACTAAGTACACTGTTGGAACGTTAACCAATGCTAAATTTTTCTCTTTTGTAAAAAGCGATGATAAAAATGTAGATAAGTATATTAAAATAACTAATTCTAAAAATTTTAATTTAGTTGATGGAACTAAAGTATTAGTTGAGATAACAGATTATTCTAAAGTGAGTTTTGAAGATCATAAAGGAATAATAATAAAAACATTAGGGCATAAGGATGACCCTGGAATGGATATACTATCAGTAATATATAAGCACGGTGTTCCTAATGAATTTCCGAAAGAAGTAGAAGAACAAACAAAAGCTATAAGCGATGAAATAACAATGGATGATAGCTATCGTGATTGTACAAAAGAAATGATAGTTACAATAGATGGAGATGATGCCAAAGATTTAGATGATGCTGTTTCTGTTGTGAAAACTAAAAAGGGTTATAGATTAAAAGTTTTTATAGCAGATGTTAGTCGCTATGTAACAGAGGATAGTCCGTTGGATAAGGAAGCTTCAAATAGGGGATGTAGTGTATACTTGGCTGATAGAGTTGTGCCTATGTTACCAAGGAAACTATCTAATAATATATGTTCATTAAATCCAGATGTATTGCGATATACTATATGTTGTGATATTGATTTTTCAGAAAAAGGATTTCCAGAAAGTTATGATATATATCCGGCCATGATAAAATCAAAAGGTCGGCTGACTTATAAGAAAGTTAATGAAGTTTATGAAAATGTTGCTGAGACAGTAAAAGAGTATAAACCATACTTATCTATGTTGAAGACTGCATTAGAGCTATCGAAAAAAATTCGAACTAATCGTGAAAAAAGAGGTGCGATTGATTTTGATAAGGAAGAGTCAAAAATTATTGTTGATTCAAATGGAGAAGTTTTAGATATAGTTCTAAGAGAAAGAGGACTATCGGAAAGACTAATAGAAGACTTTATGCTAAGTGCTAATGAAGTCATAGGTGAGCACTTTTATTGGATGCAAGTACCGTTTATCTATCGTATTCATGAGGAGCCAAAAATAGAAAAACTACGCCAGTTTTTTGATATATCAGCTAGTTTTGGATATAGAACAAAAGGAAAGGTAGATGAAATATCTCCGTATATTTTAGCTAATATGCTTAAAAAATTTAAAGGAGAGGTAGTTGAGCCTATGTTATCAACAATTCTTCTTAGAACGATGAATCAAGCTCGATATTCAACATCAAATATAGGACATTTCGCCTTATCGACTAAATACTATACTCATTTTACATCACCAATAAGAAGATATCCAGATTTGTTGGTTCATAGAATGATTAGAAAATACTTGTTCGAAGGTGATGTAAGCGAAAAAACACTGGAGCATTACGCTTGTAAACTTCCAGAGTTAGCAGAGAGTTCATCTGAATATGAAAAACGTGCTGTTGACTGTGAGCGCGAAGTTGATAAAATGAAAAAGTGTGAGTATATGTTGAAATACCAAAAACAAAGTTTTAGAGGGATGGTTTCAAGTGTAACAAACTTTGGAATCTTTATAACACTTGAAAACAAGGGAATAGAAGGCCTAGTTCATATTAAGGCTATGAATGATGATTATTATACTTATGATCAAAAAAATATGATATTAATAGGCCGTCGAAACAAAAAGATTTATCGTTTGGGAGATGAGGTAATCGTAAAGGTTGCTAATGTTGATTTAGAAAATCAAGAGATTGATTTTAAAATATTGAAGCACAAATCATTGATAAAGAAAAAATAGAGGATAAAGCAGATGAATAAAGAAATAAAGGTAATAGCTCAAAATAAGAAAGCTAACCATGATTATTTTATAGAAGATACATATGAGGCTGGATTAGTTTTAACTGGTACAGAAATAAAATCTATACGTCGTGGTAGAATAAATCTAAAAGATTCATATTGCCAATCAAGACGTGGAGAAATGTTTGTTTATAATATGCATATATCACATTTTGAAGAGGGGAATAGATTTAATCATGAGCCACTACGTGTTAGAAAATTACTATTAAAGAAAAAACAAATAGCAGTTTTGACCAATGCACAAAATGAAGCAGGAATTAGTATAATTCCACTAAAGTTGTATATAAAAAATGGTTATGCTAAATTACTAATAGGTGTAGCAAAAGGTAAAAAGAATTATGATAAACGTCATGTCTTGAAACAAAAAGAAGCTACAAAAGAAATAAATAGGGTATTAAAAGACAAACAACGATATTAAAAAGCAACTTATTATTCTATAATTTTAGAGAAATACATCTTTGACTTATTAAAAAGATGTATTTTTTTATTATATTGATTATACTTATTTTAAAAAAATATAACACTATTATTTAATATATTAAAAATAAATATAGAATATGAAAATCTGTTATATTGAAAATAGTAAATGTATTTCAAAAAAAAATATATCTTTTTCTTTGCCACAAAAGCATTTGCAAGGAATATTGATAAAACAACTAAAAAAAACGCTTTACATTTTTATGAAAGCGTGCTACAATATTAAATGTAAGTTAGAAAAGCATTAAATAAATATCACAAAAAAACATGCTAATATAACGTGTAACTGTGAAATATGATAATTGATATATTACAGTTATATTATTGTTATATAACTATGCTTTAGGTTTAATTTAGTATTTATAATAAGTTTAAATAAAATAAAGTATAATAATATTTTTAGAATAATATTAGATAGAAAGTTTTTTGATATTAAATAATGTTTTTATATAAACAAAATATATTTATAAAAGGAGAAGTGTATTTATGGAAAAATTCACTCAATTATTACAGCCGGTGGCTGATAATCTTTATCTTTCTGCACTTGTTGCATTAATACCTATAGTGTTCTATCTTGTAACGCTAGCAGGTTTTAAAGTAAAAGGTTGGCTAACAGGAATGCTTACACTAATAGTTGCAATTATAGTGGCTTGTGTATTCTTCAAAATGCCATTCCAATTTGCAGCAATGTCAACAGTTCACGGTATGGTTTACGGATTATTACCAATTTCTTGGATTATCTTAACATCTGTATTCTTATACAAAATGACAGTTAAAAGTGGTCACTTTGCGATTATTCGTGATAGTATTACATCATTAACTGATGACAGACGTATTCAAGCGTTAATCATTGCCTTCTCATTCGGAGCATTCTTAGAAGGAGCTGCAGGATTTGGAGCACCAGTTGCTATCACAGCAGCACTTTTAGTAGGGTTAGGATTTAAACCGTTATATGCAGCAGGTATCTGTATGGTAGCTAACACTGCACCAGTTGCTTTTGGAGCAGTTGGAGCACCAGTAACAGCTTTAGATGGATTAGCTACATATGCTAACGGATCACCAATCCCTGCAACTGAAATCGCAGCTATGATTGGACGTCAATTACCATTAGTTTCTATCTTTATTCCATTCTACTTAGTATTAATGATGGCTGGATTCAAGAAAACTATGGAAGTTTGGCCAGCATTATTAGTATCTGGTGGTTCATTCGCGATTGCTCAATTCTTAAGTTCTAACTATATGGGAGAACAATTACCTGACATTCTTTCTTCATTAGTATCATTAATTTCTATCGTTGTTTTACTTCAATTCTGGAAACCTAAAACAACTTGGAGATTTGAAGGTGAAGATGAAGATCAAAAAGATAAACAAAATGTACCAACTCATTCATTAAAAGATATCTTTGTTGCATGGTCTCCATTCGTAGTATTAACAATCATTATCTTTGTATGGACATTAAAACCAGTTAAAGCATACTTTAAAACAATTGCTCTTAACCCTAAAGTTCCACTTATCCACAACAATATAGTGAACTCTATTTCTCATAAAGAAATTGCAGCTGTATTTAAATTAGATCTTATCGGTTCTATCGGAACAGGTATTCTTGTTGCAGCATTGATATCTAAGTTTATTATTAAACTTAGCTGGAAAGAAACATTTAAAACTTTTGTTGAAACATTCTCAGAAGTTAAACTAGCATTATTAACAATCTGTTTCGTAGTAGGATTTGCATACATCATGAACGCTTCAGGTATGTCAAATACTCTAGGATCTGCTTTAGCAGCAACAGGAAAAGCATTCTTAGTATTATCACCGGCTCTTGGTTGGATCGGAGTATTCATTACAGGATCAGATACGTCAGCTAACTTACTATTCGGTAAACTTCAACAAGTTACAGCTAACGGAGTTGGAATGGATCCATTAGTTGCAGTAGCAGCCAACGCATCTGGAGGGGTTGTAGGTAAGATGATTTCTCCACAATCTATCGCAGTTGCAGCAGCAGCGGTTGGATTAGTTGGAAAAGAATCTGACTTACTTAAATTTACAGTTAAACACAGTTTCTTCTTACTAATTATAGTGTGTATAATTGTTTACCTACAAGCTAGTGGAATACTTGGATGGATGATACCTCATCACCCATAAAATAAAATAGTGAATTAATTAAAGAAGATTGAGATTTTCTCAATCTTCTTTTTTTGATTTGCCCTTTAAATTTAATAAAAGTTTTATAAAAAAATATTAGAAATTACTAGTATATTTATTTACAAGTAGGGAAAATAGTGGTATTATTGGTAAGTTAGATTAATTATTTTGATATATAATTATTATAGTGAAAATATATTATATAATTTATTTTATAAGTTAATTACTTAAGGAGAAAAAAATGTCAGTAAAATTAAGAGATGATGTTAGAAATATAGCTATTATTGCTCACGTTGACCATGGTAAAACAACATTAGTTGATGAACTGCTTAAACAATCAGGTATTTTTCGTTCTAATGAACATGTAGAAGAAAGAGCAATGGATTCTAATGATATAGAAAGAGAACGTGGTATTACTATTTTAGCAAAAAATACTGCGATTGATTATAAAGGAAAAAGAATTAATATTCTAGACACACCAGGACATGCCGACTTTGGTGGAGAAGTTGAGCGTATTATGAAAATGGTTGATGGTGTTCTTTTAGTAGTAGATGCTTATGAAGGAACTATGCCACAAACTCGTTTTGTACTTAAAAAAGCTCTTGAACAGAATTTAAAACCTATCGTTGTTGTTAACAAAATTGATAAAGATTCTGCAAGACCTGAAGAAGTAGTTGATGAAGTTATTGATTTATTTATCGAATTAGGTGCTAATGATGACCAACTTGAATTCCCTGTTGTCTATGCCTCAGCAATTAACGGAACAGCATCTTTAGAAAGTGATCCAAATCTACAAGATGAGAACATGCAATGCTTATATGATACTATTATTGATTACGTACCGGCACCAGTCGACAATCGTGATGAACCACTTCAATTCCAAGTAGCGTTATTAGATTACAATGACTATGTTGGACGTATTGGTATTGGTCGTGTATTTAGAGGAAGTATGAAAGTTGGAGAATCTGTTTCTCTAATGAAATTAGATGGAACTGTTAAAAATTTCCGTGTAACAAAGATTTTTGGTTATTTTGGGCTTAAACGTGATGAAATTCAAGAAGCCCATGCGGGAGATATTGTTGCTGTAAGTGGTATGGATGACATTAACGTTGGAGAAACGGTTTGTCCTACTGAGCACCAAGAAGCACTTCCTGTACTTCACATTGATGAACCAACTTTACAAATGACGTTCTTAGTAAATAATTCACCATTTGCAGGAAAAGAAGGGAAATTTGTTACGGCAAGAAAATTAGAAGATAGATTAATGCAACAACTAGAAACTGATGTATCTCTTCGAGTTGAACCAAATAGTAGTGATTCTTGGGTTGTAAGTGGACGTGGAGAGCTGCACTTATCTATTTTAATTGAGAATTTACGTCGTGAAGGTTATGAACTTCAAGTATCTAAACCAGAAGTAATTATCCGTAATATTGACGGAGTAGATTGTGAACCAGTTGAACGTGTTCAAGTAGATGTACCAGACGAAAGTGTAGGAGCTGTAATTGAATCTCTAGGACAACGTAAAGGTGACATGGTAGATATGCAAGCTGATGGAAATGGACAAACACGTCTTATCTTTAATGTACCAGCGCGTGGTCTTATCGGATATAGCACAGAATTTATGTCTATGACAAAAGGATATGGAATTATTAATCATACATTTGATTCTTACCAACCTATGCAAAAAGGTAAAGTTGGTGGACGTAGAAATGGCGTATTAGTTGCATTAGAAAATGGTCAAGCTACAGCATATTCAATTTCAAGCTTAGAGGATCGTGGTACAGTATTTATTGAACCAGGTACAGAAGTTTATGGTGGGATGATTGTAGGAGAAAATAGCCGTGAAAATGATTTAACGGTTAATATTACAAAAGCAAAAGCTCAAACAAACGTTCGATCTTCTACAAAAGATCAAACAGTAACTCTTAAAAAAGCACGTATTATGACATTAGAAGAAAGTTTAGAGTACTTGAGTGATGATGAGTATCTAGAAGTAACTCCTGAATCGATAAGATTACGTAAAAAAGAATTAGATAAAGCGGTGCGTGAAAAAGCAGCGCGTAAAGCTAAATATGCAGAAGAATAAATTCAATAAAAAAAGAGACTTTATAATATAGAGTTTCTTTTTTTATTGAAAAAATATAATTTTATATTATATATCTATTTACCTATAAATAAGGAAATGTAAGTATAGTATTTTATTATATTTATTATATTCTAAAATATAATAAAATATATTGATTTATAAAGTTCTTGATAAAGTTATAATCCTTGTGTTATAATATTTATAGATATTAATCTAAAAATATAATTAAACAATTTATAAAAGGAGGCATTATTATGGCTTTAAAATACGACGTTGTAATAAAAACAACAGGAATGGGAAGTGGAGAACAAGAATTAATAGATAATTTAATGAAAGGGTTCATTCATGTTCTTTCTCAAAAAGAACATTTACCACAACATATTGTTTTTTATGGTGAAGGGGTAAAATTAACTACTAAAGGATCTGAATCACTAGAAGATTTACTAGAATTAGAAAAACGAGGTGTTAAAATTCTTTCATGTGGAATATGTCTAGATTATTATGATTTAGATGATTACCTTAAAGTAGGTGGAACTACAACAATGTCAGAAGTTATAGATATAATGACTAATAGTGATTTAGTAGTTGAACCATAATAATGTTATAAGGCTAGTTGATATAATGAATGAATCACGAGAGATTAACGAAAAGGTGATAACAATATATTGCTAGCCTTTTATTTTTAATTAGGAGGTATATATGACGAAATTTAAACCTTTCACAACAACTTTAATAGGCAGTCTTCCGAGAACTAAAGAACTACTATTATTAAAAGAAAGTAGTAATAATAGTTCGAAATATGAAAAAGCGTATAAAGAAAAATTATTGGAAGAAACTCGCAAAGTAGTTGAATTACAAAAAGAATGTGGAATTGATGTAATAGTAAGCGGTGAGTTAAATAGAGATAATTATATGAGTTATGTGGCTGAAGTCGTTGGTGGTATAAAATTACTTAATATGGAAGAAGTAATGTCGTTAACTAATAATACTGATAATTTTAGCAAGAGTTTAGAAGAAATGGATGCTGCAGATGATACGATGAATAGCCCTATATGTTTTTCAAAACTTGATACAAAAAAGAGACTTAATGATTTTGAATTTGGTATCTTAAAAGAATTAGTAGATGGTGATATAAAATGCACCTTGCCAAGCCCATATTTATTAACACGTTCAATGTGGTTAAAAGAAGTAACAGGAAAAGTTTATGATGGGCGTCGTGAATTGGGAGAAGATGTTGTAGAACTTTTATGTAATGAAATACGTGAATTGGTAGAAAGTGGAGCCAAAATAATTCAAATTGATGAACCTATTTTATCAGAGATAGTATTTACTAATGAAAAAGCAGATAACTCTTTTTACTGAGGGGCCTTATCAGAAAAAGTCAAGGTTGACAAAGAGTTAAAATTTGCAAAATCATTGCTGACGCCTGTACTTGCAGAAATTAGAAAGTATGAAGGTGTCACTAGTGCAATGCATGTATGTCGAGGGAATTGGACTACAGATGAGAGTGTTTTATTACATGGTGCATATGATAAATTAGGTAAGTTTTTTGATTCGCTAGATGTAGATATGTTAGCACTAGAATTTTCAACACCGCGAGCAGGAGAAATAGAAAAACTATTCTTTAATAACTTCTTAGATACCAAGATAATTCTAGGGTTTGGTTGTATTAACCCGCGAAGTGAACGAATTGAATCTGTTGAAGAAATAGTTGAAAGGGTAGAGGAAGCTTTACAGTTTCTTCCACCTGAAAAAATTTGGTTAAATCCCGATTGTGGTTTTGCAACATTCGCTAAGCGACCGTTAAATCCGTACCCGATTATCCAAAAAAAATTGAAAAATATGGTTGCAGCAGCGCAAATATTGAGAGAAAGATACTACAAAAATTAAAGGAGCTAATTAATTAGCTCCTTTAATTTTTAATTTCTAAGTTTCCATCTTTAAGATAGATATTATCGCCTTCTTTTACTTCATCATACTGTTCTTTAGTAACGGTAACGTGTTTTATTTCGCCATCTTTAGTTTTTATTTCAAGCATATAAACAGGTACCTTACTATCTTTAACATTATCTACCAATTCTTTTTGTTTATCACTAGCATGAATATGATTACGAGAAGCTGTTGAATTAAATAGTGTGTACCATAAAAGCGCATTTGTGATACTGCTTCCTGAGAAAAAACCACTATTTCTGTAATTATTATTTAAATACTCTGTATATTGCTTTTTGTAACCTTTATTATTATAACTATTATAGTTTTTGTTGTAAGTTCCTTTAGAGTTTTTAGAACTTGAGTTAGAAGTAGGTTTATTGCTAGATGTTTGAGAACTTGGTTTTGCATTTGGCTTACTGCTAGTAGGTTTACTGCTTGGTTTTGCTGAAGGGCGCGTAGTAGAGCTTTTTTTAGCATCTGCAACATAAGTATTTGTTATCTCAATTGAAGAAAATATAAGTATAAGAGAAAATAAAATTTTCCCTAATCTTTTTAATTGTTTATTTTTCATAAAATCTAACCTCTTATTAATTATTTATTTTCAGTACTACGCTTAGCAACAACGGTGCCTTCAATACTTTCATTAGAACTTGTTTCACTTTTTACAGTGTTTTCTATATTTGTTTTGTCCTCAACGTTATCTGAATTAGTGTTATTGTTAAAGTAATAATATATACCGATTGCTAGCAGAGAAATAATCAATAGTGTAGTAAAAATTTTAAAAAACCTAACCATATTAGAATCCTCCTAGAGTATAACCTTTCAAGTCTAATGCGCGTTTTAGTCTATCATATTCTGATGCGGGTACTTCTAGTTCTTCATCATTGACTTGGCTAATAGTTGCATAATCATCATCTAAACCTTTCCAAATATCAACAACATTATCAAGATTTAGAAGCCCACGAGTACCATCAATTAGTGTTATTTCAAACCAATTCATAAAAAATAGTCTCCTTTTAAAATTATGATTTTATTATAGCATAGCTTTATACAAAAATGTAGTAGGCAAAATTAAGAGAAGTAAAAAACTTATTTATAGAGGAAAATTAATGTATATTTTATGAAAATTTGATATAATTAAGTAAATAGTAAAAATAGTGAGGATGAAAAATGAAAGTATCTGTAATTGGTTCAGGAAGTTGGGGGACGGCTTTATCGCAGGCAATAGTAGACAATGGTCATGAATTGCTGCTGTACGCTAGGACAGAGAAAGCTAGAGATGAAATTAATATTGAGCATACAAATAAAAGATATTTGAAAGCTGCCGTATTACCTAATGAAATTGTAGCGACATCTGATTTAAGTGAGGCAGTTACTTTTGCTGATGTAATAGTAATTGCAGTACCTACAAAAGTTATGAGGGAAACTGCTAGGAAAATAAATGAATATTTGGAAAAGCCGAAATATATTATTCACGTTTCTAAAGGTTTGGAGATGGATACTAATAAAAGAATGTCTGAAGTTATTAAGGATGAAATATCTCCTAACCACTTAAAAGGAGTAGGCGTTTTAAGTGGACCTTCTCACGCCGAAGAATTAATTCTTAGAAATCCTACAGTAGTAGCGATTGCTTCTGATAACGATGAACTCAATAAAGTAGCTCAAGAGATTTTCCACAATAAGTATTTTAGAATATATGTTAATAAAGATATTATTGGTGTAGAGGTAGGTGGTGCACTGAAAAATATAATAGCGTTAGGTTGTGGAATGATTGACGGTATGCAATATGGAGACAATGCCAAGGCAGCGTTACTTACACGTGGCTTAATAGAAATAACACGACTTGGAAAAAAATTAGGCGCAGATGAAATGACATTTCTAGGTCTTGGAGGAATAGGAGATTTAGTTGTTACTTGTACATCTAAACACTCAAGAAACTATAATTGTGGGTATTTAATAGGGCAAGGATATACATTAGAGCAAGCTATAGAAAAATTAGATATGGTTGCAGAAGGTGTAAGAACTACAAAGGTTTGTTATTTCCTATCTAAAAAATATAATGTGTATATGCCGATTACTGAAAATATTTATAAAGTTTTATATGAGGGGTTAAGTATAAAAGATTGTGTTAACAATTTAATGAAAAAGATGGCCGCCGAAGAACTGAATAAATTTGAATAAAAGGGTTATTGAGTTAAATAAATTATGATGAAAAGCTAGATTTTTAAGAAAATTTATCAAAAATATAGAAAAAATAGGTGTTTTCGCTATTTTTCTTTAATAAATCCTTGATTATTAGTAATTTATATGGTAATATTTAATAAGTGAAGCGGGTAACCGCTACTCAATAATGGAGGTAAAGAATTAATGAATAAATCAGAATTAATTTCAAAAGTAGCTGAAAAATCAGGACTACAAAAAAAACAAGCAACTGCTGCTATTGAAGCATTTGTAGAAACAGTTGAAGAAACTTTAGCTAAAGGTGAAAAAATCCAAATTATCGGATTTGGTAACTTTGAAGTTAGAGAGAGAGCTGCTCGTAAAGGACGTAACCCTCAAACTAACGAAGTTATTGAAATCGCTGCAAGCAAAGTACCTGCATTCAAAGCTGGTAAAGCTCTTAAAGACGCAGTTAAATAATAAAAATTTAATTTTAAGAGGAGTTACTTACGGGTAACTTCTTTTTTTATAAAATTCGGAGGCTGATTTTGAAAAATAAAGAACAATCACAACAACTTATAAAAACATTATTGGAAAATATAGGAGAAGATACATCAAGAGCAGGATTAATAGATACGCCAAAAAGATGTGTAAATATGTATGAAGAGTTATTGTCTAAAACTAATGTAGATCCCAAAGAAGAAATTAATACGTTTTTTGAATCAGATAATGATGAACCAATATTAGTTAAAGATATTCAATTTTATTCATTATGCGAACATCATATGTTGCCATTTTATGGAGTTTGTCATATTGCTTATGTTCCTAATAATAAGAAGATAACAGGTCTTAGTAAATTAGCCCGATTGGTAGAAAGCGCAAGTCGTAGATTACAAATTCAAGAAGATATGACTCTTATGTTAGTTAAAGCGATAGAAGAGCAATTACAACCGAAAGGTGTATATGTAATTATAGAAGCGGAGCATATGTGCATGGCAATGCGTGGTATTAAAAAAATAGGCTCAAAAACAGTAACTAGTAAAAAAACTGGTGTTTTTCTAGAAGATACAGAACTAGTAAAAGATATTCAATATAAAATTAAGTTATAATTTGAAGAATTGTAAAGAGATAAGGAGTATATTATGAAAGAAACTAGCTATATTATTATAAGAGCAGAAGTCGATAATGTGAAGGTAATCACTAAGAAAACAAATAATGAAGAAGCTTTAGAAATATTAAATAAGGGAGAGGTCATTATCCTAAATGTTTTTGATAATATCGTTAATTTCAAAGTTCAAGGTAGAGCAAGAATAGTATCGAATTTAGACCAAGTGATTTCTGATAATTAAAAAGTTCGTTGGAATTTTCCAACGAACTTTTTTAGCGTTTTATTAGAATAGTAATTTATCTGCTCCACCTAATTTATAACCAAGAGCGGCCATAGCAAGAACGTTAATAAAGTGCCATGGACGATCAAATTCTGGTTGGAAGAATATATCAGCAAGTGCTAATTGTTCTAAAGTCCAGTTTGATGAAATAGCTATTGATAAAGCTGCAATAGCACTAGAAACGTCGTGCTTAGACATTAATTGAGCACCTAGAACTCTATGTGTGTCTTCATCAAAGTAAATTTTCATGTGGACAAGATTGTTCTCTTTTCTCATAAAGTCTGGATAAATTTTTTCTTCTACATATTTAGAAGCTACTTTCCCATTATAAAGTCCAACACCATTTTGTGATAATCCAGTACTTACAAACTTATAATCAAAGAATGATAATGCAGAAGTACCATTTACTGCAGGCATCTCTGTTTTAATTCCCATAGCATTTAAAGCTGCAACTACACCTTGACGGCGAGCTAAAGTAGCAAGTGCAATTGGTAATTGACCACGAGTAGGTGCATATGGAAGAAGAGTAGAGTCCCCTCCAGCGTATACATCTTTAGCAGAAGTTTCTAAATATTCATTAGTTACTACAAATCCACGCTCAGTTAATTCTAATTCACCATTTAACCATGAAGCATCAGGACGAACACCAACTGACATAATTACTGTGTCAGCCTCATACTCACCTTTATCTGTAATAACGGCTGTTACTTTTCCGTTCTCACCTTTAAATGAAAGAACTTTTTCACCACCATGTACTTTAAGGTTGTGTTTTGTTCCTTCATTAGTTAAGATATCTGTAAGCTCTTGGTCAAGATAAGTGTTTAAAATTCTTGGCGCAAAGTCGACGATTGTAACATCAATACCATGTTTGGCATATGATTCTGCAACTTCAAGGCCAATATAACCGCCACCAACAACTACTGTTTTTTTACTATTTTGCATAGAATCGTATACCGCTTGAGTATCTTCTGGACCACGGAATGTGTGAATATTTTCTAATTCTATTCCCTCAAATGGTGGCTTAATAGCCGCACCGCCTGGGCTTAATAGAAGTTTATCATAAGTTTGTTTTTCTTCTCCAGAAGAAGTTTTAACTGTGATGTATTTTTCTTTTGTGTTTAATCCTACAACATCGCTATTACAGTGAATATTAATTCCTTGTTCAGCGTAAGATTGCTCAGTTGCAAAGTGTAGTTCAGATAATGCTTTAGATGTCCCATCTAAATAAGATTGACTACCTCATCCCATAAATGAAGCGCTAGAGCCTCTCTCATATAAATGAATATCAGCATTTTTGTCATTTTTTAAAATAGTTTGAACTGCTTCATACCCGAAGTGCGATGTTCCAACAACTATATATTTCATTGTTTTTCCTCCTGTATCTATAAATTATAATTAGGTGTATTAATATACATTTTAAATTTTAACATGAAACGCTTTTATATAAAAATAATTTGTTTAAAAAAATAAAATAAAAATAATTATATAGCTAATTAGTAGAAATTTTTTATAATTTAAAATATAACGATAAAAGTTAAATATAAATGCACTTAAAAAAATAAAAATCAATAATTTGACTTTATTTGACTTTTGTTTTATTATAAACAGTAGAAAAATCTTTTTTATTATATATAAAGAAGATTTTATTAATAAATTATTTATTTTGCTTTAAAGTTAATATGATATATAATTATTAATGACATAATTTAAAAAAAGAGGTAATAGAAATGATTAAACCGTTATTTGACAATGTTTTACTAAAAAAAATTGAGGTAGAGAAAGCGACAACTAGTGGAATTGTCTTGGCTTCTAAAGAGGATACATCTAACATTGGAATAGTAGTAGCGTTGGGTGAGAGTTGTTTACTATCTACTGATAATGAAGGAGAACTAAGTGCAGGAAGTAAAGTAGTTTTTTCTGATAAGTATAAAAAAGTAGATTTTGAAGGGCAAGAATATTATTTAGTTAATGAAGAGGAAGTTCTTGCAGTAATAGAAGATTAGGAGGATATATGGTTAAAGAGTTAAAATTTTCAGAAGATGCACGTCAATCAATGAAACGTGGTGTTGATAAGCTCGCTAATGCAGTTAAAGTAACGTTAGGTCCTAAGGGGCGTAATGTTGTATTAGATAGAAAGTTTGGATCGCCACTAATAACAAATGATGGGGTTTCTATAGCTAAAGAAATCGAATTAGAAGATCCATATGAAAATATGGGAGCAAAGTTAGTAGCAGAAGTTGCTAATAAAACTAATGAAATTGCAGGAGACGGTACTACTACAGCGACGATTTTGGCGCAATCAATGATAACAGAAGGGTTAAAAAATGTAACTAGTGGAGCAAATCCTGTTGGGCTACGTCGTGGAATGGAACGTGCAGTAAGAGTTGCGGTAGAACGACTTCGCGAAATTAGTGTAACGGTAGATTCTAAAGATAAAGTAGCACAAGTAGGTGCTATTTCTGCTGCAGATGAAGAAGTAGGTAAGTTCATTTCTGAAGCAATGGATAAAGTAGGAAATGATGGTGTTATTACTATTGAAGAATCACAAGGATTAGAAACTACGCTAGAAGTTGTAGAAGGTATGCAGTTTGATCGAGGATACCTTTCTCCATATATGGTAAGTGATACTGAGAAAATGATAGCTGATTTAGATAATCCATATATTCTTGTTACTGATAAAAAGATTAATGCAGTTCAAGAAATTTTGCCAGTCTTAGAAGAAGTAGTTGCTGCAGCTAAACCACTTCTTATTATAGCAGATGATGTTGAACAAGAAGCTATAGCAACACTAGTAGTAAATAAGCTACGAGGAACATTTAATGTAGTGGCTGTAAAAGCACCTGGTTTTGGTGAGAGAAGAAAGGCAATTCTAGAAGATATTGCGATATTAACAGGAGCAACATTAATAACCGAAGACTTAGGATTAGATCTTAAAGATGCTAATATAACGATGTTAGGTAATTCAGCAAAAGTAAATGTTACTAAAGAACGTACAGTTATTGTTGATGGTAAAGGAAATAGAGAAAATATAGAAGGCCGTAAAGCACAAATAAAATCACTATATGCAGAATCAACATCAGAGTTTGATCGCGAGAAATTACAAGAACGCTTAGCAAAATTATCAGGTGGTGTAGCTGTAATAAAAGTTGGTGCAGCTACAGAAACAGAACTAAAAGAGAAAAAACTACGCATTGAAGACGCGCTTAACTCGACTCGTGCTGCGGTCGAAGAAGGAATTGTTGCAGGAGGAGGAACAGCTCTTGTTCAAGTGATTTCTGAAGTGGAAAAATTAGTAGCTGCAGGTGACGAACAAACGGGTATTAATATTATTAAAAAAGCACTAGAAGCACCAGTTCGCCAAATTGCAGAGAATGCAGGTTTAGAAAGTAGTGTGATTGTAGAAAAACTAAAATCTGAGGAAATAGGTGTTGGATTTAATGCTGCTACAGAAGAATGGGTTGATATGATAAAAGCGGGAATAGTAGATCCAACGAAAGTAACTCGTTCAGCGCTACAAAATGCCACGAGTGTATCTAGTTTATTCCTATCAACAGAGGCAGTCGTAGCTGATATTACAGAAGAAATGCCTATACAACCTCAAATGCCAATGATGTAGTATTCTTGAAAATGCAAAATAGTTGAATAAGTTATAATATTATAATAAGATAGAATTATATAAAGAAAAAGGAGATAAAGAAATGAGAGAGATTACAGATAAAGAGTTTTTTGAATTATCAAAAACAGATAGCGTTAAAGTTTTTGATTTTTGGGCACCATGGTGTGGTCCTTGTAAAATGCTAGCTCCAGTATTAGAAGAAGTTTCAAATGAGCTTACTAATATTGAATTCTATAAAATTAATGTAGATGAAAATCAAGAAGCAGCTGGAGAATACGGGGTAATGTCAATTCCTACATTACTTGTAATGAAAAATGGTGAAGTTTTAGAGGAAAAAACAGGTTACCAACCAAAAGAAGCATTAGTACAATTATTATCTAAATATTAATTAATAGTAAAAATCCCTAAATTCTTGGAATTAGGGATTTTTTCTGAAAATATAATATTTTTACAAAGATGGAAGTCGATATATCGACTTCCATTGTCTTATAATTAATAATTTTTTAAATAATGATCAATTTCCCAATCTGTAACTTGTGTTCTAAATGAATCCCATTCTATTGATTTTGCTTCAATAAAGTTAAAGAAGATATGGTTACCAAGTGCTTCTTTCATAATTGATGAAGAACTTAATTCTTTTAAAGCGGTATATAGAGTAGAAGGCAATTCATCTATTCCATTTGCAATTCTTTCCTCACGAGTCATAACATAAATATTGCTTTTTACTTCATTAGCAGGGATAAGTTTATTTTCGATTCCATCTAGACCAGCAGCCAGAATAGTAGACATTGCTAAGTATGGATTAGCAGCGGGATCAACAGATCTAACCTCTACACGAGTTGAGTTTCCACGTGATGCTGGAACACGAACCAACGGAGAACGATTAGAAGTAGACCAAGCAACATAACAAGGAGCTTCATATCCAGGGACTAGGCGTTTATAAGAGTTAACTGTAGGATTGCAAACAGCTGTAAAGCTACGTGCATGTTTTAAAACCCCGGCAATAAAGTGTGAAGCAGTTTCTGAAAGACCGTTCTCACTGCTTTCATCATAAAAACTATTTTCTCCTTTACTAAATAAAGAAACATTACAGTGCATACCAGAGCCATTAATACCAAACATAGGTTTTGGCATGAACGTCGCATGTAGACCGTGTTTTCTCGCTATAGTTTTGACAATAAGTTTAAAAGTTTGAATGTTATCACAAGCTGAGATTACATCATCATATTTGAAATCTATTTCGTGTTGACCTGGAGCCACCTCATGATGACTGGCTTCAATATCAAAACCAAGGTTCTCTAATTCTAAAACAATATCACGTCGTACATTTTCCCCAAGATCAACAGGAGCTAAGTCAAAATAACCACCATTATCATTCAATTCTAAACTAGGTTCGCCATTTTCTTTAAGCCTAAATAGGAAAAATTCTGGTTCTGGTCCTAAATTTAATGTATCAAAACCTAATTCATTCATTTTTTTAAGAATTCGTTTTAAATTACCGCGTGGATCACCAGCAAAAGGTTTTCCGTCAACAGTATACACATCACAGATAAAGCGTGCTACTTTTCCATATTCACTATCCCATGAGAATACTAAGAATGTGTTTAAATCTGGGTATAAATACATATCACTTTCTTCAATACGAACAAAGCCTTCTATAGAAGAACCATCAAACATCATTTTATTATCTAAAACTTTTTCAATTTGGCTTACAGGCACCTCTACATTTTTTATTGTACCAGTAATATCTGTAAATTGTAATCTAATATATTTTACATTTTCTTCTTTAATTCTTTTTAGAATATCTTCTTTAGTAATTGTTTTAGCCATTTTAACTCCTTTTTATTTGTAATAAAACCTAACATCAAAATTTATTTTTTTTTGTTGTTATAAAATCTCGATAAATCTCCTCGTCCAATAGATCTTTCTCTTGGTAGACCACTAGGACCAGCAAAAATATCATTATGAATAATTTGTCGTAGTTGGGTAGTTTCGTTAGAAACTTCTTTTTCATTAATTATTTCATCGATAGCTTTTAAATTAAATCCTTTTGTCAATAAATCTTTAATCGTTAGTAGTTTATCGATGTCATTTAAAGAAAACAGCCGGGTATTACCCTCAGTACGATTAGGAGTGAAAAGTTTCTTTTCTTCATAATAACGAATCTGTCGAGCAGATAGTTGTGTAATTTTTGTAACAACACTTATTGAAAAAACAGGAAGATTTTTTTGAAACTCTTTAAACCCCATCTAATCACCTCACTTTAAATTTGTGAAATAAATATTTTTTTAATCTACATATGTATAATAGCAAAAAAATATAATAATATAAAGTATATGTTAGAAAATATAACATATACTTCGAAATATAACATGATTTTACTTGAAAAAGCAAAAGATAGTTAACAAGATTTAATGAAAAGTAATATGCGCTATGTAGATGAGTTTCATTTCATTGAAGAATTTTTTAATAATCAGAAAAATGTATTTAAAAATTTTAAAAATCATGATAGAATAGACTATATAACAAATAAGAAAGGATAGACAGTATGGTAATATTTTTATCTGTTATGGTATTCATTATCTCTTTTGTACTATTATTAGGGACATATATATTATTAGTTGCTAATAATAAAATTAAGAAGAGACGTATGGATAAAGTTTTAAAATTGATAGCAGCCTATAGTCTAGTTACAGCTTTAGTGTACTGTTATCAATATTTATATTTATAATATAAAATATGTTTGGAAGTGAAAATTTTGAAAAAAGATTCCTTGTTTAAAGGAACTGCAATGCTTAGTATTAGTTTAATATTAACAAAAATTTTAGGAGCTATTTATCTTATTCCATTTTATCAAATAATAGGTGGAGAAGAACAAATGGCATTGTACAATTATGGTTATAGTTATTACGCAACAATTTTAGAAATTTCTGCCGCAGGGACGCCTCTAGCAATAGCAAAATTAGTTGCAAAATATAATGCACTTGGAGCATATAGTGTAAGTAGACGCATATACAAAATGGGTTCATGGTTATTAATAATTATGGGAATAGTAGGTTTTTGTGTCTTGTTTTTTGGTTCTGATTATATTTCTGAACAAATTTTAATAAGTAATCAACAAAAATTCACACCAGCAGATGGAGCGTTAGTTTTAAAAAGTTTAAGTTTTGGGGTGCCGATAGTTTTAGTTTCAGCAGGACTTAGAGGATTATTCCAAGGTCATGAGGTAATGTTGCCATCGGCAATAAGCCAATTTATTGAACAAGTTGTTCGTATTGTATTTATGTTAGGGGCAACATATGTTGTTATTAAAATTTTAGGGTATGGTATTGTTGAAGGGAACGTAACTGCAACATTTGCAGCAGCGGTAGGTGCAGTATTTTCCGTTCTTACGCTATTTTATTTTTATAAAAAATATAAAAACTCTTTAGACTATAATACAGAAAACGATGAGGTAGAATTAAATATTTCAACAATGAGCCTTGTGAAGGAATTTTTTTCTGTATCTATTCCATTTATCTTTATAGTTGGATTATTTCCTATCTTAAATATTATAGATCAACATAATTTTATTCATGGTATGACAGAAATAGGTAAGGCAGATATAGTAGATGGTAGATTTTCAGCTTTGCAGCTTGTTAATAAAATAGTTATGATAGCTGTAGCAATTGCCCCAGCATTTTCTAGTACATTTTTACCTTCTATAACTAGATTGTATGCAGTTGGAGAGAAAGCTAGTGTTAGTAATCAAATAAATAAAGTAGTGTTATCTTTAATGATGGTAGTTTTACCAGCATTAGTTGGAATGTATATTTTGGCTGATCCTTTATATTCAGCATTCTATAGCAGAAGCTTGCTTAATGCTGAATTGTTGAGATTTTATTTGCCACTTGCGATATTGTATTCTATCTACAGTTTAACTAGTGTAATAATGCAGGCAATTAATAGACAGTTAATAAATTTGATTACAATAATCTTCGGGTTAGTGGTTAAATACGTAACAATAAAACCATTGGTTATTATGTTTGAAACTAATGGAGTAATTTTATCTTCTATAGTGACTTACTTAGTAATGATAATTATTAATTTAGTTGTTATTAATGCAGAAGTAAGATTAAGAATGATTGAGTTTGTTAAAAAATTTATTATCTTGGTGTGCAGTTGTTTTATAATGTTTATAGCGGTAGCAGCGGTTTATGAGGCTATAATACCAAATTTTGTCTTAGAGGCAAAACTATCAAGTATGATTTTAATAGTTATTTGTGCAGTACTAGGTGCTATAATCTATTTTTACAGTATTGTTAATATGGGATTTGTGGAATACTTATTTGGTAGAAAAATAACATTAAAAAACCTTAAGAGTCTAAGGAGAAAAATATAGTGAGATTAGATAAATACATAGGGCACACTACTTTACTAAGCAGGGCAGAGTCGAAAAAAATTATAAAAAAAGGGGTTTTAGTCAATGGAAACATTGTTAAGACACCGGATTTTAAAATAGATGAATTCAATGATGAAGTTATAGTAAATGAAAAAAAGCTTATTTATCAAAAGTATATTTATATTATGATGAATAAACCCAAGGGGGTAATATCTGCTACAGAAGATAGTATATCTAGGACTGTAATTGATTTGCTGGAAGAAAAAGATTGTATTTTTGAACCATTTCCGGTAGGAAGATTGGATAAAGATACAGAAGGATTAATGTTACTGACAAACGATGGAACTTTAGCTCATCAACTTACATCACCTAAAAAAGATATTGAAAAAAAATATTATGTTGAAGTAAGTGGAGTTTTAAAGAATGCGCATATAGCCGATTTAAAAGAAGGAATCATACTTGAAGATGGATACAAGTGTAAAAGTGCAAAATTAGATATTTTAACTTCAGATCAATCTAAAAGTACTGCATATATCTACATAACAGAAGGTAAGTTTCATCAAGTTAAAAGAATGATGAAAATGCTAGGTTGTGAAGTAACATATTTAAAAAGATCATCTATAAGGGAGTTAGTTTTAGATGAAAATTTAAAATTAGGTGAATATAGATATTTAACAGAACAAGAACTGAAAAAATTAAAAAATTAATGGAGGAATATATTATGAATATCAATTTTAAACAAGAGGTTCAAAATCATAAGGAGGATTTACTAAAAGATTTATTTGAATTGTTGAGTATCCGTTCTATTTTAGGAACAGATATAACTGAAGAAACACCATTTGGTAGTGGACCAAGGGAAGCTCTTGATAAAATGTTGTCGTTTGGAGAACGTGATGGCTATAAAACTAAGTTAGTCGAAAATAAAGCCGGCCATATAGAAGTAGGAGAGGGAGAAGAGTTATTTGGTATCCTAGGTCACGTTGATGTAGTTCCAGTGGTAGAAGCGGATTGGATTAGCCATCCATTTAAACCTGAAGTTCGTGATGGGAAAATTTATGCACGTGGTTCGTTAGATGATAAAGGTCCAACAATGGCTGCCTATTACGCTGTTAAACTTCTTGATAAATTAGGAGTTAAATGGAATAAACGTGTTAGATTAATCATAGGTAGTGATGAGGAAACAGGATTTAGATGTGTTAAATCATACTTTGAACATGAAGAGCAACCAGCATTAGGCTTTACACCGGATGCAATGTTCCCTCTTGTATATGCTGAAAAAGCTCGTGCAACGTTTGATCATAAATTAGATTTCAAACCAGAAGAAGGAAGCTTTGATTATAAGCTTGTGAAATTAAATGGTGGACAAGTATTAAATATGGTAGTAGCTAGTGCAGAAGCAGTTCTTAGTGGTGAAGCACGTGATATTGAAGAGAAGTTTGAAAAATTCTTAGCGAATGAAAAACTAGAAGGAGAAGTAAAAGTTTCTGATGTTATTACTTTAATACTAAAAGGTAAAGCTGCTCACGGATCAACACCACAATTTGGTATTAATGCAGCTACAAAATTAGCAGAATTTTTAAATACATTAAGCTTAGATGTTAATGGTAAAAATTATGTAGAATATATCGCTACACGTCTAGCTAACGATCCATTTGGTAAAGTACTAGGAATTGAGTACTCTGATGATGAAATGGGAGCATCAACATATAACTATGGAATTTTAAAATATGATTCAGCAGAAAAAATAGGTGTTATCTCAACAGACTGTCGTCATCCTAAAAACTTTGATTTAGTATCTAAACTTGCAACATTAAAAGAGAAAAATATGGTTATAGAAGTAACAAGTACTAAGGAAGCTCACTATGTTCCAAAAGATGATGAACTTGTTACAACATTAGTTGATGTTTATAGAAAACATACTGGCGATAATAAAAATGATGCGTTTGTACTTGGTGGAGGAACTTATGCACGTTGCCTTAAAAAAGGTGTAGCATTTGGTCTATTGTTCCCAGGTAAACAAGATACAATGCATCAAGCCAATGAATTTTTAGAAATTGAAGATTTATTATTAGCAACTGCAATATATGCTGAAGGTATATATAAACTTTGTTGTGAATAAAATTTTTTATAAAAATATTTATTTGTTCTAAGAAATTTTCTCTACTAGACAAGTTGAAAAAACATTCTCAAAGATATTTAGTTAAATACTAAAAAGTGATAATTAAAATATCTTTGAGAATTTTAATTATGTAACAAAATAGTAACTTGAAAAATATGTTCAAAGATTGTAAAATAAATAGTGCATTATAGTTTATAAAAGAGAAATTTAAGAAAGGAGTAGAAATATGTCTAAAGAATATTATCAAATGGGTTGGACTTTAGATGAAAATTATGAAGAAGATTATTTTTGTTCAAGAGATAATCGTCGTTATTTTATAAAAAAGAATACTACTCCTATGATTGCTACTCTTTCTGCGGAGGGTATCGTACCTCGCTTGCGTTGGACTAAAAGAATAAGTAATGGAGATGTTTTAATTGCTCAAGATTTTGAGCATGGACGTACGCTTGAGAAGGAAGATATGACTGATAAGCGTATTCCTGAAATTTTAAGAAAAGTTCATACTTCTCCGAAATTAAAAAAGATTATGAAGGCGCAAGGATATAAAGAAGAGACGGCTTCTAATTCACTTAATAATTTAAAAACAATTATTGCGGATGAACTAAGAAAAAATAAGAATATAGTTGATGCATTGAATTATTTGGAGAATTTTTTACCTGATGAAAATGTAGAATATACTCCATGCCATACAGATTTACATAAGGATAATTGGTTATTATCAGATAAAGGAAAGTTGTTCTTAGTTGATTGGGAACATTCAATATTATGTGATCCTGCAATAGATATTTCTTTTATATTATATCGCTATATTCCTCAAGAAAAGTGGGGAGAATGGTTGGAAATTTATGGTCAAGAACCGACGATAAAATATAGAAGTAGATTAAAATGGTATATAACACTACAGTCTGTTATTATGATAGTTTGGTACCATGAAAAGAAACAGCTAACAGAAATGAATGCATGGCTAATATTTTTAAATAGTATTTTTAACGAATTTCTATAAGCATTAAGAAGGAAAAACCTAATTAATGCTTTTATTTTTTTTATAAACGTTGTAAAATAGTATTTAGTTAAACTAAATTAAGTTTAGTGATTTATGGAGAAATAAAATGAGTATAAAAAAATATAAGTTATATCTTATTGATCTAGATGGAACTATTTATAATGGAGAAAAAAAAATAAAATTTGCTGATCAATTTGTTGATTATCTAAATAAAACTAAAACAGATTATCTTTTTTTAACAAATAATTCAACAAAAGAGCCAAAAGATGTAATTGATAAATTAAAAAATTTAGGTATAAGCACGACAGAAGAACATGTGTATACGTCTAGTGATGCTACTAAAATGTATCTTTTGAAGAAAGGTTATAGTAAAGTATACATAATTGGAGAAAGAGGATTAAAAGATACTTTAGGCGATTTTAATCAGAAAAATAATGAGGATGTAGAGGCTGTTATTGTTGGACTTGATAGAAAGTTAACCTATGAAAAACTTACAGTTGCAACAAGAGCTGTTCTAGCTGGAGCAGAGCTAGTAGGGACTAATCCAGATACGCTGCTGCCGACTGCAGATGGCTTTATACCTAGCAATGGGGGCCAAATAAAGTATCTTGAGCATGCAACAAGCACAGAAGCTACAGTAATAGGAAAACCAAGTAAGATAATTATGGAATGTGCAATGGAACTTTTTGATTATAAAAAAGAGGATATAGTTATGGTTGGTGACAATTATGATACGGATATAATGTCGGGTATAAACAGTGGTATTGATACTATTCATGTTCAAACAGGAGTAACTACTTTAGAAAACTTGAAACTTAAAAAAATACAACCAACATATACAATAGAAGATTTATCAAAATTAATAGAAGATTAAACTGAGGAGATTACAATGATTATAAAAACAGAAGAACAATTAGAAAAAATGAAGGAAATAGGTTTTATTTGCGCAACTATTCGCGATGAAATGAAGAAAAAAGCTGTTCCGGGGGTATCTACTAAAGAATTGGATAATATCGCGAAAGAACTATTTGAAAAATATGGTGCAAAATCAGCACCAATAACAGAATATGATTTTCCAGGATATACATGTATTTCATTAAATTACCAAGCAGCACATGGTATACCTTCTAGCACAAAAATTTTAAAAGATGGAGATTTGTTAAATATAGATGTTTCAGGTTGTAAAGATGGATATTACGCTGATACAGGGATTTCCTTTGTTGTTGGGAAAGTTGATGATGAAATGAAAGAAAAAGTATGTGAAGTTGCTGAAGAAGCATTTTTTGAAGGAATCAAACATGCAAGAGCAGGTAGAAAAATAAATCAAATAGGAAAACATATCCATAAAAAGATTAAAGAGCATAAATTAGAAGTGATAGAGAATTTAACAGGGCATGGGATTGGAACATCTCTTCACCAAGCGCCGCAACATGTGTTTAATTACTTTGATCCATGGGATAATTTGATTCTAAAAGAAGGAATGTGTTTAGCTGTGGAGCCATTTGTATCAACAAAAGCAAAAACAGTAACAAATACAGATAAAGATGAGTGGGAATTAGTAGCAAAAGATGGTTCTTATATAGCTCAATATGAACATACGATTGTAGTAAGAGAAAATGACGAACCACTTATTTTAACAAAAATTGATTAATCCAATATTGAAAAAAGTTGACAAGATAAAGAAAATGTTTTAAGATACTACTTATTAAAAAATATGGAGAGAAGTAAATGGCAGAGAATTTAGTAATAGTCGAGTCTCCTTCCAAAGCGAAAACTATAGAAAAATATCTAGGGAAAAAATATAGAGTAATATCTTCAAAAGGTCACGTTAGGGACCTTCCTAAAAGTAGAATGGGAGTAGAAGTACTAGATAATGGGAATGTTGATGTAGATTACATTTCAATTCGTGGGAAGGGTGATGTAATAAAAAGTTTAAAAAAAGAAGCGAAAGGGAAAAAAGTCTTTTTAGCATCCGACCCTGATAGAGAAGGAGAGGCAATAGCATGGCATATTGCACATATATTAGATTTAGATAATAAAGAAAATAATAGAATAGTTTTTAACGAGATAACAAAAGATGCAGTAAAGGATGCAATAAAACATCCAAGAAAAATAAATACGGATTTAGTACAATCACAACAAGCAAGACGCGTTCTAGACCGTTTAGTCGGATATAATATTTCACCAGTACTTTGGAAGAAAGTTAAACCAAAGTTATCGGCAGGACGTGTACAAAATGCAGCGTTAAAATTGATAGTAGATAGAGAAGAAGAAATCCAAAATTTTATACCTCAAGAATATTGGACTATGCCAATAGATTTTATAAAGAATAGAAAGGTTTTAACAGCAAACTTTTATTCGCATAATGGAGAAAAGATAATGCTTGAGAATGAAAAAGATGTAAGTAAAGTTCGTAAAGCTATAAAAGGCGAGGCTTTTAAGGTAACGGATATTTCTAAAGCTAAGAAAAATCGTAATGCGCCTAATGTATATATTACTTCAACAATGCAACAAGATGCCTCACGAAAAATCAATTTTAAAACAAGAAAAACAATGAGTGTTGCTCAAGAATTGTATGAGGGAATAAACTTAAAAAAATTAGGTGGAGTAACAGGGCTTATTACTTATATGAGAACAGACTCAATAAGAGTATCAGATGAAGCGATAAAGATGGCGAGTGACTTCATTGAAAAAAATTATGGTGAAGAATATCTTGCTACTTCTACAAAAGTTGGAAAATCTAATAAAAATGTTCAAGATGCGCATGAAGGCATACGACCAACTAATGTTAATTTCACACCAGATAGTATAAAAGAATATTTATCAAATGATCAGTATAAACTATATAAATTAATATGGGAGCGATTTGTAGCAAGCCGTATGAGTGCTGCTGTATATGAAACAACTGCAACCACATTTGAAAATAATAAAGTAGTCTATCGTGGTTCGGAGTCAAAATTATTATTTAATGGTTTTTTAGCTGTATTAAAAGAAAAAGAAAAAGTAAAATTATTTCCAGAATTTGAAGTAGGGGAAGATGCAAAAATTAAAGAAATAAAAGAAGAACAACATTTTACTCAACCACCAGCACGTTATTCTGAAGCCAAACTTATAGCAGAACTAGAAGCATTAGGTGTTGGTAGACCTTCAACATATGCTACTATAGTAGAAACACTACAAAAACGTTATTATGCTAAGCTGCAAAATAAAGTGTTTACTCCAACAGAATTAGGTACTTTGGTAAGTAAAATAACTGAAGAATATTTTCCAGATATTATAAATACTAAATTTACGGCTAATTTAGAAAATCAATTAGATGAGATTGCTGATGGAAAAGTTGAATGGGAAAAAGCCATTTTTGATTTTTATTCTAATTTTAAAAAAGATATAAAAAAAGCTGAATTAGAAATGGAGAAGGTAGAAATCAAACAAGAGTTTACTGGAGAAAACTGTCCAGAATGTAACTCTCCATTAGTGTTTAAATTAGGGAAATTTGGGAAATTCATAGCATGTTCTAATTTCCCAGATTGTAGATATACTAATACAATTCAGAAAAAAGTTGGGGTCTCTTGTCCAAAATGTCATAAACATGATGTGTTAGAGAAGAAATCTAAAAAAGGGAAAGTTTTTTATGGTTGTGAAGGCTTCCCTGTATGTGACTTTGTAGCATGGGATAAACCTCTAAATCGTCAGTGTCCTAAATGTAACAATGTTCTTTTTGAAGGAAAAAAAGGAGTTTATTGTGGACAATGTGACTATAAAGAAGAAATAAAAAAATAATAAATATAGAAGTCAATATTTCTTATTGACTTCTATTTATGTTGGATGAAACGAAGAGCCGCTACACCTATTCGATTGAATTGTCAGAAAATTAAAATAAATTATAAGAAAAAATTAAATTATTTTAAAAAATCTATTGACAAATTTTCACAAATGTATTAATCTATATAACATACCATAAATTAAAATGAAATTTAAATTATTTAGGAGGAAATGTAATGTTGAAGTTTTTAAAGAAAAATTCATATATTTCAATCGGACTTATGCTATTCGCACTATTTTTTGGCGCAGGTAATCTAATTTTCCCAGCTTTTTTAGGACAAAATGCGGGAAGTAATCTATCGGTGGCTATGATAGGGTTTATTATTATGGGAGTTGGACTTCCGCTATTAGGAGTATTGGTGATGGGTTATTCAGGTGCTCAAGATTTATTAGATTTATCTAGTAGGGCAGGAAAGGGGTTTGGTATAACCTTCACTACATTGCTTTACTTGACAATTGGTCCATTTTTTGCAATTCCAAGAACAGGAACTACAACTTTTGAATTAGGATTATCTAGTTTTATAGCACCTGAAAATACAGTTATTGCACAAGCAATTTTCTTAGCTATTTTCATGGGGATTACGCTATGGTTATCATTAACACCTAATAAACTTGTAGATAGAATTGGAACAATTATAACACCTGTTTTATTAGTATCAATGATTATTTTAATTATTGCTTCATTATTAAATCCAATGGGTAGTGCACAAGCACCTACTGAAGCATATTCAACAAATTCTTTAGCATTTACTAATGGATTAATGGAAGGTTACAATACTATGGATGCACTAGCTTCATTAGTATTTGGTATTATCGTAATTAACTCAGTTAAATTATATGGTGCAAAGACAGAAAAACAAATTTTTTCAAATACAGCTAAAGCAGCAGTTATAGCAGCATTATTACTGGCACTAGTTTATGTATTTATTTCTAATATTGGAACAACATCAGTATCAGTGCTAGGATTACAAAAAACAGGTGCTGGGGTTTTAACAGGTGCAACTACTTTCTACTTCGGTAATGTAGGTAAAATTTTATTATTCGTAATTGTATTCTTAGCATGTTTAACAACAAGTGTAGGTTTAGTAACTGCATGTGCAACTTACTTTGTAAGATTATATGATAAAATAAGTTATAAAACTTATGTAGTAGGATTATCATTATTTTCATTTGCAGTAGGGAACTATGGTTTAGCTGCTATTATTCAAGGAGCTGTTCCAGTACTTGTACTATTATATCCATTAACAATGGTATTAATATTATTAGGTTTTGCAAATAATTTATTTGGTGGTAAAAAAGTTGTTTATGCATCAACAGCATTAGTAACAGGAGCGTATAGTTTATATACAACTATTGCATCAACATTTAAATTATCTGTACCAGCTGTAGATAATTTCTTAGTGAAAGTTCTTCCTATTCAAGGAGATTTTTCTTGGATTAACTTTGCAGTATTAGGATTTATTTTAGGATTAGTATTATCACTTGTGAAAAAAGAAAATTAATTTATTAATTATATAAACAGTAAATTATCATATGATAGTTTGCTGTTTATTTTAAGTAAATCTTTTTTGACAATAATTAAAAGCAATGGTATCATAATAAGATATAATACTACTTGTGTTTAACAAAAATTAAGAATAATAAGTTAGTAGATGTTAGATAGTATTTTATTTTAATAAAGTAGGAGTTACAATGACACTGGAATTTAGAGAGTATAAAAAGAAAATAAAAAAAAATATTTTTTTAGAATTAGATTTTAAAGTTAGCACTGGAGAAATTCTGACTATTATCAGTAATAATACTTTAGAATTAGACAGTTTAAAAGATTCTTTTAAAAGAAGGACTAAATTTAAAGGGGAAATTACCTTTGATAATATTGATATAAATGAAGAAAAATTAATATTTTCTGAAGATTTTGGTTTCTATAATCACTTGTCTTTAGAAAAAAATCTTTTAAGTTTATCAAAAATTTTAGGGCTTACTGTCCCAAAAGAGGATATAATAGGTGGATTAGATTTACTAGAATTAGATCCGAATAAGAAATATCAACAATTATTAGAAAATGAGAAAATAAAATTTCATACTCTATTTTCTGTTTTAATTAACCAAAATATTCTAATACTTGATTATTCAAAAGATAATTTAACAAAAGATGATAAAAAAGCTCTAAGAGAATTAATCTTAGAACATTCTAATAATGCTAATATTATAATTTTAGATACAATATTAAATCAGTATAATAACATTGCGGATAATGTTTTGGTTATATCTGATGGAGAAAAATCATATTATGGCTTATTGGATGATTTATTGATAATCAAAAAACTAGCAGCGATAAGCGTATCGCATCAAAAGGATTTAGATAATATTTTACAAGACTATCAATATACAATTTATAATGATAAAGAAATTGTAGTAAGAGAAGAAGTGCTTGAAGATGTTGTCTATCTACTATTGAAAAATAATATAGAGATATCTCAAATAAGAAATCTTGGGGAGCGAATAAAATTATATGAAGGGGAGGGAGTACTATAATGATATTTTCGCTAGAATTTGGAAAAATTTTTAAAAGGAAGTTTAATTACCTTTTTGGTATGATTATTTTACTTATTAGCTTTCTCCTTATATATAAAACAAGTAGCTTAGCAGGATACTATGATTTAGATGAAGTAGATTTTATATTTAAATTTACATTTAAAATATTATTAATACTAATAATATTTCTTATGGGAATAAACTATATCTATTCATATCGTGAAGATTACATATCAAAAGTAAGTATTTTTTTAGAATTAGCTAAGAAAAAAACTTTAAGAGATTTCTCAGCATTAGTAGCTAATTTAATATACTTTGCTACATATTATTTAATTATGCTAGGTGGAATAATTTTAATATTATTTTTTACTAAGAAAAATAAATTTTTAGAAATAAAAAATATTATTTTTTCAAATGTACAAAATTCAATAGCATACTTATCTATGGTTCTATTATTATTGTTGTTAGCTAATCTAATATTTTTATTTGCACTAACATTATTTAATAATACAAATTTGGCTATTTCACTATCATTGTTGTACTTTATAGGTGGGACTGTTATTGCAAAAATGTTAGAAGATAGAATTTCATTTTTATCAGAAAGAATAGAAAACAGCATATTAAATATTTTTGATAAAGAGTTTAATAGCCTAAATCAATTTATTGAATTTAATTTAGTTACTTTTTTGCCAATATCATTAAATATAGTAGGATTAATCATAGTTATTTTTATAGTAAAATTAATAAAGAAAGTTATTTAGAAAGAAGAGTTTTATGGATACACAAATACTAATACAATATGTTATAGTTTTATTAAGCTTAATTATTTTAGAAGGCTTGCTTTCAGCAGATAACGCAATTGTACTGGCAGTTATGGTAAGACACTTACCTTATAAAGAGCAGAAGAATGCTTTAATATATGGTTTAATAGGAGCGCTTATCTTTAGAGTTATAGCTATTTTTCTAATTACATTACTCGCTCAATATTGGCAAATTCAGGTTTTAGGTGGTTTATATCTACTATACATGGCAGGAAATCACATTAAAGAATTCTTTGATAATAGAAAACAATCAGATGAAACGGAAGAAACAAAAATGCCTAAAAAACAAAGTGGTTTTTGGATGACAGTTTTAAAAGTAGAATTAACAGACATAGCTTTTGCAATTGATTCTATTTTAGCAGCTGTAGCTATTGCAATTACCCTACCTCATATTTCTGAAACAAAAATAGGGGGAATTAATCTTGGACAGTTTTCTGTTATGGTAATTGGAGGATTTATTGGCGTAATTATTATGAGATATGCAGCCAATGCCTTTATAAAAATATTAGAAAAGAAACCTGGATTGGAGATAGCCGCATTTTTAATAGTGGCTTGGGTTGGTATAAAACTTTTTGTTATAGCTGCAGCCCATCCTAAAGTAGCGCTTATTTCAGAACATTTTCCACATTCGGCATTATGGACGGCAATTTTTTGGGTAGTCCTTTTAGGTCTTTTGGTATGGGGAGTGCTTATTTCTAAAAGATTTGAGAAAAAATAGTATAAAAAGGTCAGAGTACTTCTCTGACCTTTTTGATTATGGAAATATATAGGTATCTATGATATAATTTTAAATTATATTGATACTAGGAAATATTTAAGGAGATGAAATATATGGCATTTGATGGTTTTTTTATAAGAAAATTAGTAGGAGAAATAGAGGAAAACATACTAGGAGCACATATTAATAAAATTAATAATATTTCAGTTGATGAATTTATTCTAACTATTAGGAAAAGAAAAAACTTTAAATTGTTATTATCAGCAAGTTCTAGTTCATCTCGTTTTCAGTTAACAAAAAATACTTATGAAAATCCTAATACACCATCTAATTTTTGCACAGTTTTTAGAAAATATTTAATAGGTGGAATTATTCAAAATATTGAGCAGATTAATAATGATCGTATTATAGTGTTTAAAATTAAAAATTTTGATGAGTTAGGGTATGAAAAATATTATTATTTAATAACTGAACTTATGGGAAAACATTCTAATATTATTTTAACCGATGATAATAAAGTAATAATTGAATCGTTGAAAAATAGTTATAGTATTGATTATAAACGTTCGACAATTGCTAATATGAACTATGTGCTTCCTCCGACAGAGTCAAAATTTAATCCATTTGACTTCGATAGTTATAAAAATTTAGAATTTGATTATAGTGACAAAAGATTTTTAATGAAGAACTTTTATGGGGTATCAGCGTTATTAAATAATTATTTTATTGCCAGACAAACAGAGTTTGAAGAAGAGTTTAAAAGTTTTTGCTGTAATTTAGAAACTTATTATAGTCCTATATTGCTGGAAAGAAATGGGAAAAAAGATTTTTACTTTTTTGATGTAGATAATGGCGAAAATAATATAAAATTTGCTTCATTATGTGATTTGCTTGACTTTTATTATTTAGATATAGCTAAATCTAATATTAACAAAAGCACAGACAAAAGATTATTTGATTTTATAAAAATAAAGCTAAATCGTTTAAATAAAAAACTAGAAATTTTGAATAAGGAACTGATTGAGGCTAAAAGTAAAGAAGACTACAAATTGAAAGGACAATTGCTTATCTCAAATATTTATATGTTTAAAAAGAGTGTTCCAGAAGTTGTGACATTGCCAAATTTTTATAGTGAAGAATTCGAGGATATAAAGATAGAATTAGATCCTAACTTAACTATAGAAAAAAATTCAGACAGATATTTTAATCTTTATAAAAAAAATAAAAGAACAATTGAAAATCTATATGAGCAAATAAAAATTACAGAAGAAGATATAGTTTATTTCGAAACTCTACAATTTCAAGTAGAGAATGCCGATAAGTCTGATTTGATAGAAATAAAAGAAGAGTTGATAAACTCAGGATTATTAAAGGAAAAAGTTTCAAATTCGAAGAAAAAAAATAAGAATAATTACTTTGTAATTAACTATAATGGAATAGATATTTATGTTGGGAAAAATAATATTCAAAATGATGCAATTACAAATAAACTTGCACGCCGTGATTATCTTTGGTTTCACGCAAAAGATATTCCAGGAAGTCATGTTGTAATTTTTAATAATAACCCAGATGAAAAAACAAAAGAAGTAGCGGCGATGTTGGCTGGATATTTTTCTAAATTTAAAAATGAAGATAGAGTTGCTGTAGATATGACACTTATAAAAAATGTGAAAAAAATATCAGGAGCAAAACCCGGGATGGTTACTTATACTGGGCAAAAAACAATTAAACAAAAAATAGATAAGATGTTTATTAACGAATTAATAAACAATAAATTTGTTTAATACTTAATTCTAAAAGATTTTGTATTTTAGAGGAAGTTACTATGGAAATTTGTAAATACATGCTATAATAGTTTAATTTTTATAAGTTTTGTGGTATGATAAATAGATAATAAATGTGTAGAAGGATACGAGAAATGGAGAAAGGATTATTAATAGTTCTATCAGGACCATCAGGTGTAGGTAAAGGTACTGTAAGGAAAAGAATTTTTGAAAGTAATGATGTAGGCTTTGAATATTCTATTTCGATGACTTCAAGAGGAATGAGGCCAGGAGAAAAAGAAGGTGTTGATTATTTTTTCAAAACAAAAGAAGAATTTGAAAAATTAATTGAACAAGGGGAACTTTTAGAATATGCACAATATGTGGATAATTACTATGGGACACCTGTAAGATATGTAAGGGAAACTATGGATAAAGGGAAAGATATCTTTTTAGAAATAGAAGTACAAGGAGCTGGTCAGGTAAAAAGTAAGATACCTGATGCGCTATTTATTTTTTTAGCACCACCAAGTATAGCAGATTTAAAAGATAGGTTAAAAGGTCGTGGAACAGAAAGTGATGATGTAATAGAATCACGTGTAGCTAAAGCTAAAAAAGAAATAAATATGATGCATTTATATGATTACGTAGTGGAAAACGATGAAGTTGATAAGGCTGTCGAAAGAATAAAAGCTATTATTCTAAGTGAGCATTTAAAACGTGAACGTATAGAGATGAAATATCGTCGTGCATTGTTAGAATTAGAAGAAATGTAGGAGAAAAGAATGTTATATCCAAAATTAGATGTATTAAAATCAAAAGTAAATTCAAAATATATGTTAGTATCATTAGCAAGTAAAAGAGCAAGAGAACTATTTGCTAATCCTGATACAGTAAAATTAGAAAAATATACTTCACATAAAGAAGTAGGGAAAGCATTAGAAGAAATAGCAGAAGGCAAAATTTCTGTTTTAGAAAAATAATAGTTTACAAAAATATTATTTTAGTGTAAAGTAATATAAGTATTTTTCTTTGAGTGATCGCGGTGTATTTCGCTGAGGAAAGTCCATACTCACACAAGCTGAGATGCTTGTAGTGTTCAACGCTAAACGAAAAAATAAGTTTAGGCACCATTAGGTGACGGCAGAAAGTATAACCTAAGTACATGTATATGGTTATACATCTTGAAAGTGCCACAGTGACGAAGTTCTTATAGAAATGTAAGAAGTGGAACGCGGTAAACCCCTTGAGTGAGCAATTCAAATTTTGGTAGAAGCACTTATTCCGCAGAATTGAATGTAGGAATAGGAAATATGTATATATTTAGACAGATGATCACAGCTATTTTTACGAGAGTAGACTAGTCTTGTTTGAGTAAGAATAGATACAGAATATGGCTTATGATAAGAAAAATAACTAGTTCTAGGGGCTCTTAGGGGCCTCTTTTTTAAGGAGGAAGAAATGAAATTTAATTTAGTAGCGACAACGCCTATGGGAATTGAAGCGATAGTAGCAAAAGAAGTACAAGATTTAGGATATGAAACAAAGGTAGAAAATGGTAGAGTATATTATTCTGGTGATAAAAGAGCTATAGTACGATCAAACCTTTGGTTAAGATGTGCAGATAGGGTGAAAATTGTTGTTGCCCAATTTCCAGCATACACATTTGAAGAGTTATTTGAAAAAACAAAAGAAATAGACTGGGATAAATATCTTCCAGTTGATGCTAAATTTCCAGTAGACGGACGTAGTCACAAATCAACTCTATTTAGTGTATCTGACTGTCAATCAATTGTAAAAAAAGCAATAGTAGAAAAAATGAAGAAAAGTTATGGTGTTACAGGATGGTTAACTGAAACAGGTGAAAGATATCGTTTAGAAATAATAATGTTGAATGACATTGCAACAATATTATTAGACACATCTGGGGATGGACTTCATAAGCGTGGATATCGAGCAAAACAAGGGACTGCACCGCTAAAAGAGACGCTTGCAGCAGCAATGGTAAAATTAACTAATTGGAAAGGAGAAACTTCTTTATATGATGTATTTTGTGGATCAGGTACGTTGTTGATAGAAGCAGCAATGTTAGCTCAAAATATGGCACCAGGTATAAATCGTAATTTTGATTTTGAAAAATGGCCATGGATGCCAAAATCTCTGGTAGATGAAGAAAGAAATAAAGCTGAGGAAGCAATAGACTATGAGAAAGAATTAGAGTTATATGGTTCTGATATCGATCCTAAAATGATTCAAACTGCAGAAAATAATGCAGAAGAGATTGGACTAGCGGGTGTGATAAAATTTAAGCAAATGTCAGTTTATGATTTTGTTGTAAAAAGAGAATCTGGATGTGTCATTGCCAATCCACCGTATGGAGAACGTTTAGGTGAGAAAAAAGAAGTTGAGGCAATGTATAAATATTTAGGAAGTCAATTAAAAAATCAAAAATATTGGTCATTGTATTTACTAACTTCTCATAAAATGTTTGAACACTTATATGGGAAAAAAGCAACTAAGAGAAGAAAATTATTTAATGGTTCTATTGAATGTACTTATTATCAGTACTGGGGAGAGAAATTAAGATAATAATTGACAATTATAATAATATATTTTAGAATTAAATTGAGGATAAAAGTTTTACATAATAACATAAAGAAAAGAGAGGTAGAGGGGTTATGCATTTAACAAAAAGTACTGAACAAGCGATTTGTATTATGGTAATGTTGTATCTTCAAGATAGACATGTTTTTCTTAATTCAAAAGAGATTAGCCAACGCCTTAATATATCTCCTACATATTTAAAAAAAATCATGAGAAAGTTAGTTCTTCATGATTTAGTAAAAGCCAATACAGGTGTAGGTGGAGGATATAAATATAAAGCAAACAAAAAAGTTTCTTTATATGATATTTATGTGGCACTTAATGGCGAAGTAGAGATTTTTGTTTTAAAAACGGATTATGTTTCTAAAATATTTGAAGGTGCATTAGCTGTTGATAAGAGATATAAAAAATATCTTAATAAAGTTAATTCAATTAATCAATCAATAAAAAAATCATTAGAAGAAATTACAATAGATAATTTAGTAGAAGATATTTTAGATGAAAATTCAAGAATTCGTCTAGATTGGAATAATTGGGAAGAAGAGTTTGAAAGAGTTAATGTCTTTTTTTATCCTTTAATTTATAGTGTAGAAGAAAAGTCTTCTATAAATTTATCGATGTTTTCAAAATCTTCATCAGTATCGGCTTCTATTTCAATTTTTAAGTTTTGAGTAGGGTTAGTAGCACCAGTCTGAGCAATTTGCTCGTTGAATTGATCTACGCAAACACAATATTGTTCGTATACAGTATCTCCAGTACCGATAACACCGTAAATTTTGCCACTAAAATCTTTTTCGCTAAGTGCTTCAAAAAATTCTTCCATTTCTTCTGGGAGTTCACCCTCCCCATAAGTATAGGTAGCAACGATAAATGCATCAGCATCATCTAAAAAATCAAAATCTACCATATCTTCGATGAATAATTTTTCAATTTCTATACCTTTTTCTGCTTCAAATTTTTCTATTATTAAGTCTGATAACATTTCTGTATTACCAGTTAAGCTAGCATATACTAATTTTATGTTCACCAATATCACTCCGATTCTAATTAAAATTTATTATCAACTAATTAGTATTATAACCTATATAAACAAAATAGTAAATAAGAGAAGAGAAGTTTTTTAATTTTAAGAGTATTACTTTGAGAAGTATTATTGATAGTATATAAAAAGTTATAATGAAATAAAAAATAAGATTATAAAATATAAATCTAGAATTGTAGTACAAAGATGTATTGTGATTTTTTATTTATAAATATTATAAATAATCTATAAAGTATATTATTCGTATTTTTTATATTGTTATGATAATATAATAAAGGTAAAAATTAGTAATGTATCAAAATTTTGGTCAAAGCATTATTTTGCAATTACGTTAAAATATATGGAGGTACTATGACTAAATTTTTAAAAGAATATGATGTTATTGTAATTGGGGGAGGTCATGCTGGGATTGAGGCTGCGCACGCGGCGAGCAGAAAAGGTGTAAAAACTCTTATGATTACAATTAATTTGGATACAATTGGCTTTATGCCATGTAATCCAAGTGTGGGGGGTCCTGCCAAAGGAATAGTTGTTCGAGAAGTTGATGCACTTGGTGGACTTATGGGACGTGTTGCGGATAAAACAAATATTCAAAGTAAGATGTTAAATACAGCAAAAGGTCCAGCTGTTCGTGCATTGAGAATGCAATCTGATAAAGTAGCTTACCAGACTGAAATGAAACGTATTTTAGAGGGAACACCCAACTTAGATATTGAACAAGCGATGGTTCGAGAGTTAATAATAGAAAATAATAAAGTAGTTGGACTGAAAACTATGTTAGGCACAGCTTATAAAGCTAAGGTAATTATTATTACTACAGGTACTTATCTGCGTGGTGAAATAGTTATTGGTGATGTAAAGTATTCATCAGGTCCGAATCATCAAATGCCATCAATTGATTTAGCAAAACAATTAGAAGAATTAGGGTTTGATTTAGTAAGATTCAAAACAGGAACACCTCCGCGTGTTAATGCGGACAGTGTAGATTTTTCACAAACTGCAATTCAACCTGGTGATAATGAGAAGTATGCATTTAGTTATGAAACTACGGAATATGTTGAAGACCAAATTCCATGTTGGTTAACTTATACAAATACAACTACCCACGAGATAATAGATAGAAATCTTGGGCGTTCAGCTATGTACTCAGGAGTAATAAAAGGAACAGGACCAAGATATTGTCCAAGTATAGAAGATAAATACGTGAGATTTAATGATAAAGAGAGACATCAATTATTTTTAGAACCTGAAGGGCGTAATACAAAAGAGATATATATTCAAGGATTGTCAACATCGTTACCTGATGATGTTCAACATGATATGGTAAGAAGTATAGCTGGATTAGAAAATGCAGTAATTATTAGAAATGGATATGCCATAGAATATGATGCAGTAAACCCTATGACATTATGGCCAACTTTAGAAACAAAACTAATAGATGGATTATTTACTGCTGGTCAAATTAATGGAACAAGTGGATATGAAGAAGCAGCAGGACAAGGAATTATGGCGGGGATCAACGCAGCGTGTAAAATTTTAGGTGAAGAACCTATGATTTTAGGACGTGATGAAGCTTATATTGGTGTCTTGATAGATGACTTAGTAACTAAAGGAACAAATGAACCATATAGATTATTGACATCGCGTGCGGAACATAGATTATTACTACGTCACGATAATGCTGATATGCGTTTAACAGAAAAAGCATATAATTATGGGTTAGTAACTGAAGAAAGATATAGAAAATTCAGTGAAAAACGTCAAGCAGTGGCTGATGAAATAGAAAGATTAAAAACATTTAGAATAACACCAACTGCAAATACATTAGAAAAACTAGTGGAATTAAATAGTACAGAAATAAGAGACGGAATACTTGCAATTGACATGTTAAGACGCCCAGAATTGAGCCATAAAAATGTTATGTATTTAGCAGATGATTCTACAATATTGCCTAAAGATATTGTTGAACAAGTAGAAATAGAAGTTAAATATGAAGGATATATAAAAAAATCTTTACAACAAGTTGAAAAACTTAAAAAAATGAATGCGATGAAAATTCCAAGTGATTTAGATTATGATGAGGTACCGAGTTTGGCGATAGAAGCTCGTGAAAAACTTAAAAAAGTTTTACCGTTAACAATAGGTCAAGCCTCTCGTATTTCTGGAGTTAATCCAGCGGATATTTCTATTCTATTAGTTTTCTTAGAACAAAGAAGAGGGATGAATAATGAATAAGGAACAATTCTATAAAAAAGTTGAGGAAAAAACAAATATAGTTCTTAGTGATATTCAAAAGGAACAATATAAAAAATATTTTGAATTGGTAGTAGAATGGAATCAAAAAATTAATTTAACTGCGATAACTGAAGAAGAGGAATTTTATACTAAACATTTTTATGATTCAATTTCACTCTCGTTTTATAGAGATTACAGTAAAGTAAGTAATATTTGTGATGTAGGAAGCGGAGCAGGATTTCCCTCGATTCCTCTTAAAATATTATATCCACATTTAGAAGTAACAATAGTTGATTCGTTAAATAAGCGTATTAAATTTTTAAATCTACTTCAAGAGGAATTGGGATTGACAAATTGCAACTTTATACATGCACGTGCAGAAGAAGTTGGTCAAGATAAAAATTTTAGAGAGAGTTTTGAGATAGTAACAGCTAGGGCGGTTGCTCGTTTAAATGTTTTAGTTGAACTATGCCTACCATTAGTAAAAAAAGGTGGTTATTTCTTGAGTTTAAAAGCACAAAAAGCTGAAGAAGAAACGAATGAAGCAATAAATGCAATAAAACTATTAGGTGGAAAGTTAGAACAAGATATAGAATTTGACGTAGAAGGAGAAGAACGTCATATACTGGAAATAAGAAAAGCAAATGAAACGCCGAATAAATACCCGAGAAAAGCAGGAATACCTAATAAAAAACCATTAATATAAAGAAAGTAGCTTATTGAAATTTCAATAAGCTATTTTTTAATAAAGTTAGCTTTCTGTGAATTAATCTAAAATAAAAAGAAAAATTATAGAAATTTTCAAAAAATTCTTTACTTTTTTTTGATTTTATATTATTATAGTGTAATAATATAAAAAGGAGGATATATATGTCGAAAAAAATAAAGGATTTTCTTAATATAATTTTGAATGGTACAGCACTAGGTGTAGTAGCTGGTTTAATTCCAAACGCAGTATTGAGTACGTTATTTAAATATTTAGGTACACTTTTTGCTCCAGAATTATTTACTACTTTATCACAAGCAATGTATTTATTACAATTTTCTATTCCGGTATTAGTTGGAGTTATAGTAGGTCAATTTTTAAAATTTAAACCACTAGAATCAGCTGTATTAGGAGCAACGGTTTTAGCAGGAAGTGGATCGCTAACTTTTAATGCTGCTAATAAGGTTTGGACTGGTGTCCCGATGGGTGATTTATTTAATGTAATGCTAGTAACTACTATAGGAGCATTACTAATTTTATTGGTGAAAGATAAATTTGGTGCAGTAACAATTATATTTCTGCCTATAACTGGTGGACTAGTGGCTGCTTTTGGATTAGTAACTTTACCATATATGAAAGGATTAACTAAACTTTTAGCAACAATTTTATTTGAGTTTACTACGCTACAACCAATCTTAATGTGTATGTTAATTACTATGGCTTTTTCTTTCTTAATTGTAACGCCAGTATCAACGGTTGCAATGGGGATAATTTTATTTACAAATGAAAACTATATAGGGGCAGGAGCTGCGACACTAGGATTAGTATCTGCAGCAGCTGTGTTGGCAATAGGAACATTTAGAGCAAATAGTAAAGGAGCTACAGCAGCTATCATTTTAGGAGCTATTAAATTGATGATGCCTAACTGTGCAAGAAAACCACAATTGTTATTGACTATTTTGACAACTGCCGCAGTAACAGGAGTTTCTGGGTATTTCTTAAAAATCTTAGGGACACATGAAAGTGCTGGTTTTGGAATTATTGGATTAATTGGACCGATAAAATCTTACGAAATGGCTCATGGAAGTCTATTACAAATTATTCTAGCATTTTTTGTAATTCCATTTGGAGTAGCATTTTTTGCAGATAGATTTTATTGTAACGTTTTAAAACTATATACAGTTGATGCTTATAAACCAGAAAACTTATAAGAAGATTCGACGAAAGTCGCTTCTTCTTTTTTTTAAGGCCGCAACGCGTTGACAAAGTTTTAGGATAATTATAAAATTAGGGTATAAGAAAAATATCACTAGTTTATAAAACATGGAAAGTTATTTAATAATAAATTTTAAAAAAGATATGAAAGATTAGTGGTAATTTTATATTTAAAAATAAAGATATTAAGGAGAAAATTTATGAGAGTTTTATTTGCAGGTGCAGGAGCACTAGGATCAAGATTTGGATATATGTTATTTAAGAATGGAGAAGACGTAACGTTTGTTGATTCATGGAAAGATCATGTAGAAAATATTACAGAAAATGGCTTGAAGGTCATTATTGATAACAAAGAGCTTGGTAATTATCATATACCTATATATTATCCTGATGAAGTTTCGGGAGAATATGATGTAATTTTTGTAGCTACAAAGTCAATGCAGTTGAGAAGTATGCTAGAGAAAGTAAAACATCTAATTCATGAAGATACAAAAGTTATTTGTATTCTAAATGGTTTAGGTCATGTCGACACGTTAAAAGATTTTGTAGAAGAAAAGAATATATTAATTGGTGTCACTGTATGGACGAGTGGTTTAGGTGGACCAGGAGTTTTAAAGGCTTATGGTTCGGGAAAAACTGAAATTAAACAAGTAAAAGAAGATAATTTAGACGAAACTCTAAAGCTTATTGAACGTTTAAATCAAGCGGGACTTAATATGAATTATTCAGATAATACATATCAATCGATATGGCACAAAGCAGGGTTGAATTGTGTTTTAAATACTTATTGTACATTGATAGATTGTAATATAAATCAATATGGAAGTTATGAAAAGCACTTAGATTTGACTCGTGCTATTCTGAATGAAGTAACAGCGGTTGGTCACGCTGAAGGTATTGATGTTAAGCAAGAAATAATTGAGAAAAATATAGAAAATTGTTTTGATCCGAAAACTGCAGGATTGCATTATCCATCATTATATCAAGATATGAAAAATGGTAGATTGACAGAAATAGATTACTTAAATGGAGAAATCTCTCGTTTAGGTAAAATTCACAACATTCCTACCCCAGTATGCGATGTTATTACATTGATGATACATTCAAAAGAGTCAGTAAATGGCAATAAATAATTAGAAATAATAGTGAGAGACCTCGATAAAATAAGGGACAACAAAAGGCTCTTGTTTTAGAAATATCAATGTTTTACTTGTATTTTTTTTATAAAAAAGGTATAATAATTCGTATGTTCATTTTGTCTATTTTAAATAGGAGGAAAAAGATATGGCATTAGAAATTAATAATGATCTAGGACATGTTTCTATTAGTGATGATGTGATTGCATCAGTTGCTGGAGGTACAGCGGTAAGTTGTTACGGAATTATAGGAATGGCTAGTAAAAATCAAGTTAAAGATGGAATTACAGAAATATTAGGTAAAGAAAATTATTCTAAAGGAATAAAAGTAAAAAAAGACGAAGGTAAATTAATAATTGATTTATATATTATAGTTATGTATGGAACAAAAATTTCAGAAATTGCTAATAATGTTCAATCTTCAGTAAAATATCAAATTGAAAAAACATTAGGTGTTAAAGTGGATGAGGTTAATATCTTTATTCAAGGCATCAAGGTGAATAAATAGGAGGAAAGATAGTGGAAAAGATAAATGGCCTTATTTTAGCTAAAATGATTGATTTAGGTGCTAGAAATTTAGCTAAAAATGCAGAAAAAATTAATTCATTAAATGTGTTCCCTGTTCCAGATGGAGATACAGGAACAAATATGAACCTATCTATGTCTTCGGGTGCTAAAGAAACAGCAGCTAATACTGTTGAAAATATTGGAGAACTAGGAAAATCATTCTCTAAAGGGTTATTAATGGGTGCTCGTGGTAATTCAGGAGTTATTCTTTCTCAATTATTTAGAGGGATGTCACAATACATTGTTGACAAGAAAGAAATTGATTCTAAAGAATTTGCTGCCGCAATTCAAAATGGTGTAAGCATAGCTTATAAAGCTATAATTAAGCCAGTTGAAGGTACTATTTTAACAGTAGCTCGTGAAGCAGCAGAAGTAGGAGTTAAAAAAGCTGAAAGTACAACATCTGTTATTGAAGTAATGGAAGCTATCTATGCGGAAGCACAAGAATCACTTAAGAGAACACCAGACCTATTACCTATTTTGAAAGAAGTAGGTGTTGTCGACTCAGGAGGACAAGGACTTGTTTGTGTATATCAAGGCTTTGTTGCTGCTCTTAAAGGAGAAGAAATCGACGGTTTAGATGCAGTTGAAACAAATATAGTTGATATGCAATTTGAAGATGATCATGACATGGACTTCATGAGTCCAGAAGATATAGTTTATGGTTTCTGTACAGAATTTACTGTTCGTCTTGATAAAGATAAAAAAGAATTTGATGAAGATCAGTTCCGTAAAGATATGAGTGAGTTTGGAGATTCGTTACTTGTTATTTCAGATAGTGAGTATGTAAAAATTCACGTTCACACTGAGACTCCAGGAGAGGTGTTTAATTATGGACAACAATATGGAGAGCTTATAAAAATTAAATCAGATAATATGCGTGAGCAACATAGAGAAGTTTTAAGAAAACAAGAATCTAAACAAGCAACTACTTCAAAAGAAGTTAAAGAGCAAGCTATGATTTCTATTTCAATGGGAAGTGGATTAAGTAAAGTTTTAACTTCAATGGGCGTTGATTATGTAGTTGAAGGTGGTCAAACTATGAATCCTTCAACAGAAGATATTATGAAAGCTATAAAAGAAGTAAATGCTAAAAATATCTATATTTTCCCTAATAATAAGAATATTCAACTTGCAGCTAAACAAGCAGCAGAGTTAGCAGAAGAAAATGTTTATGTTGTGGAAAGCAAGACAGCTCCTCAAGGATTGGCTGCAGTAATGGTATTTAATCCTAATGTTAGTCCAGAAGAAAACTTTTCAAACATGCAAGAAGTATTAGGGACAGTTAGTACTTTAGAAGTAACTCATGCTGTTCGTGATACGCATATTGAAGGGGTTGAGATTAAAAAAGATGAATTTATGGGGATTCGTGATGGGAAAATTGTAGTTTCTAATTTATCACTTAACACTGTATTAGAAGAATTATTAGAGAAATCTATCGATGAAGACAAAGAAATCGTAACTATTTACCTAGGTGAAGAAAGTACAGATGAATATACGGATTTCTTAGAAAAATTAATCGAAGATAAATATCCTGATGTAGAAGTTGAGCTTGTAGAATCAGGGCAACCAGTATATCCATACATCATAGGATTAGAATAAAAAATTATTTTTTGTTAACAAAGTAGCATTAATCTTATTTAGATTAATGCTACTTTAAAGTTAATCACTTACAATTGTATAATATAATTATGAAAGGAGGATGTTATGGTAGATATATTAATTATATTACTTCTTTTTGCAGGAGTCTATCTAGGTTATAAACGAGGACTTATAATGCAACTTTTTTATTTAGGAACAATTATAATAGGTTATCTTGTTTCTATGTTGTTCAGTTCCCGTTTAGCTTATTTATTTACAGGATTAATTCCAATACCTGATAATGTGTCAGAAGGATTAAACGGGATTTACCAAAATCTTAATATTCCTACAGCTTATTATAGAGTTATTTCGTTTATTGTGATATTTATTGTGATTCGATTGATAATTCAAGTTTTAGCTTCTATTTTTGGATTAATAAGAAAATTACCTTTAATAAAGACAACGGATAGATTTTTAGGTGCTATTTTAGGTTTTGTAGAAATTTATTTGATAATCTTTCTAATTCTTTATGTTGGAACAATTTTACCAACATCAGAATGGAAAACAACAATTTTCACTAATTCAACACTTCCAGAGTATATTTTAGAAAACACACCAATATTGTCAAAACAGCTAATAAGCTTATTCTTCGATAGATAGAATATTAATAGAGTAATAGTTAAATTATTTAAATTATTACTCTATTTTTCTGTTTAAGAAAATTGTTAAAAGAATATATTTAGTGTATAATAGTTTTTGTTGAATATAAGAAAATATTATGTTTGAAGGGGTGAAAATTAATTGGATAAGATGATTCGAAAAAAATTGAATTTAGATTTAGTCTTAAAAGATGTAGAAAAATATTGTTATTCAGAAATATCTTATGAAAAAATAAAAAATCTTGAATATATAAGTGATTTTGATAAGTTACTAGAAGTCCATAGAGAAAATGAAGAAGCATATGAATTGCTAAGAAAATACCCAAATGAATTTCGTTTGAAAATTTACAATTATGAAGCGAGAGTTAAAAAAGCTAAAATAGATAGTATTCTTTCAGAAAAAGATTTATTTTACATTTTAAGGAATGTTATCGTTTATGATAGATTTACAAAGCGTTTTGAAGGAATAAAAATTCAAGAAAATAAATCTTATAGAAGTTTAGATAAGTATATAGAAAAACTAGATAACTTTGAAGATTTAGAGAAATACTTAGATAGAATAATTGATGAAGACGGCTATATTAGACCGGATGCATCATTAGAATTAAAAAATATAAAAGTAAGTATTGCAAAATTAAAAACTAAAAGTGATCAAGTATTAAAAAATATAATAAGAGCAAATGCGAAAAAATTAACAGAGGCTATTGTTACTAAGCGTAATGATCGTGATGTAATTTTAGTTAAACCAGAACATAAGAATGATTTTGGAGGAATAATTCATGATGAGTCTGCTTCTGGAAATACATTTTACGTAGAACCCAAAGAAAATGTAGAAATAAATAATGAAATAGGTATCTTAAGAAGAAAAGAAAAAGAAGAAATATTAAGAATCTTAAAAGATGCCTCGGAAGTTATAAAAATAAAAGCAAATGAATTGTTAAATTCATTATGGAATTTTTCTCAAGTAGAATTTATTTTTTCAAAAATGAATTTCTGTAGTCAAAAAGGATTTAATAAACAAAATATTGTTCGTAAACAAGAAATTAATTTAAAAAAAGCATATAATCCATTGATAGATAAGGAAGTTGTTGTGAAAAATGATATTACTCTGGATAATTTTGATAACTCACTTATTATTACTGGACCTAATACTGGTGGGAAAACTGTAATATTAAAAACGGTCGGATTATGTGTTTACTTATCTCATCTAGGATTTTATATTCCTGCTTTAGAGGAGTCTACAGTTGGGTTCTTTGAAAAAGTCTTTGTTGATTTAGGAGATGAACAGTCTATAGAAAATAATTTATCTAC